>Ga0187892_10000247_pt1 | contig 143072 bp, 123 predicted proteins | sample MA1701073metaG_FD_139345 | JGI IMG/M metagenome (GOLD analysis project Ga0187892, IMG submission 139345) | Bio-ooze microbial communities from a basaltic lava cave in the Kipuka Kanohina Cave System on the Island of Hawaii, USA - MA170107-3 metaG ...
AACGTCAAGCGAAAATTCATCCGGCCGTTGCCGCCTGGCAACCCGTTTATCTCGACGAACTGTGGAAATTAAAACTTGACGCCGAGCACAAAAGGGGGTACGATGTTATTCCGCAGCCCTAAAGTACATCTGAAAAGATAGCGATGCGGTTTATTAAAGCATGTTTTTCTGTGGCGTGAGAATCTCACAGGTATGAAAACTGCACCGCGCGCCGCCGATGATTCGCTGCCGTCGGGAGGCGATGAGGCGATAGAGGCGTGTTCCGATAAATGGCACGCCGGGCAGATGGAGAAAAGGCCAAATCAACATGCCGAGCGGCAGGTGTTGGGCAATCTTGCGAAAGGCGTAAAATCCTGCCAGCGCTTCATAGCGGCCGTGGCGCGGAATCATAAGCTGCATTTCTTCGAGGCTTTTTTGCTGATCGAGGCCGGGATAATCGCGCGAGATTGGCGTCCAATCATTCACATCGCGATATGCAAATTTGCCGCGCCAGTCAAAAAAATCGACGATAGTGACGCTGCGAATGCACAAGGGGCATTGGCCGTCAAACAAGATGGCAAATTTTGTGAGGCCGTTCGGTGCGGTAAAGTGACGGCGAAGCCACGCGCCGATTTTTTGAACGTCAAGAAATAACGGACAGGCAAGCCCAAGCCATTCGAGAAAAGTGCGGATATTCCATTCGAGGCCGAACAGACCGGCCAAGAAATATAAGAGTATAATCGCAGCTTGCATGAATCTTAATCGCCAAGCGGCGTTCGGACTTTGATCACGGGTTTCGGTTTTGGAAATAAAGTGCTGCGCGGCGTGATTTTCTCGCAAGCGCTTCAAAAGATGATCAACTGAAAGCTGCGCGCCGCTCGGCGAAAACGCGAGGACAACTATTGAAAACATCAGCGGAAGAAACAAGTGATCTGCACCGGCAAATGCGAGGCTTGGCGTGATGCTATAGATGAGGTAGATGATGCCGGCGAGCAAGATGGCAAAATTGGTTTTGAAACCGATGAAAGCAAGCAAAACAAAAATGACGAGCATGCCGTAAATCAGATTCAACAAAAAAGGATGAATTTTCAAAAGGCGCAAAATATAAAACGGCGGCTCAATACCGGCCGAGTCGTGCGCTCTTACCAACACATCGACGAGAACAATCGCATAGATCCAAAGGCGATAAATCGCTAATCGCGTCAATGTGGCCGGTGCGAGCCTAAACCGGGTCCTGATTTTGTCAAGAAGATCTACATGCTTGCTCATGTAAAATTTGTTTGCAGGTTGTGACACGTTAAATTTGAATGAAGCCTATTAAAAAATATAGCAACAATTCACGTTGACACAAATGAAAAGTTTTCTACTTGCAATTTCCAGAGATAAATTCTATATTTTAATATTATCGACCGGCGAGCTTGTGACAATGGATTGTTTTGGTTCGAGGTCCAACAAACGAATGGTGTAATCAAATAATGGAAGTTGATGAGTTGTTGATGGCTCGGGAGCTAAACAATGCAATTAGAAGAAATTCGCAAACATGTGCTGGTTCGACCGTTTCGGCCCTTTATCATTCATATGGATAACGGCAAGACCCATCTGATTACACATCCGGAAATAATCATTTCGGAAATTATCGTGGTGGCGGTCGATAAAGACGGTGATGCTGTCTATCTGGCGCCGGAAGCGATCAGCGCCATCACGTATTACAAGAAACGAACTCCGGCAAAACGAGCGCGAACCAAGCGAACTCGCACGAGAAAAACTTCTTAGCAGCGAATACAGACGGCTTTTGCACGTTGTCCACTCGCGCGCTTCAAGGAAGGAGCATCGCCAGGATGAACGCCGCACTTACCCAGCGATATTATCAGGCTCTTGCTAAACTGTTGGATGGCATCGTCCTGCGCAGCCATGAACGGGTAGCGCGGCGGCAACCCCATATCCAAGTGCAATTGCCGGAATTTTTAGAAACCCAGCACACAAATTTTGAAAATCTTTTTTTAGAACCGCCGCCTATCGCCCTCGAACATATTCGCGGCGATATGTGGGAAAGACGTGCCGGTTTGTGGCGGCGCGATTTTGCCTTTCCTTCTGCGATTCCCTCCGCTTATGAAAATAATCGTCATGCCATCGTCCAAACGTATGCCAATGATCGCGGCTTGCATTTTCCGGCGGTCATTACGCTGCATGGTTTGATGACGCCGACTTTGATCGCGCATCGGCCTTTCTTCCGCGCTATTGCCGAGGCGGGGGCCTCGGCTTATGCCATTGAGCTTCCTTATCATCTCCGCCGCACGCCGCCGGGCTTTGTTTCCGGAGAATTATTTTTCACGGCTGATTTGGAAATGACCTTGTTGTCGCTGCAACAAGCAGTGGCGGAGGTTCGGCAATTGATTCACTATCTCCGCGAGGCCGGCGCGCCGGTCATCGGCTTGCTCGGGTTCAGTCTTGGCGCTTGGATCAGCGCGCTGGTCGCAAGCTGCGAACCGGAAGTTGACTTCGCGCTTTTCACCATGCTGCCGTCACATCTCAACGACGTGCTGTGGCAAACTCGACTCGGCGCCCCGATACGGCAACGGTTTGAGGCGGCGGGTTGGAATGTGGCCGACACGGCGCCGTTTTATCACTCGCTCGATCCCCTCCATCTTTCGCCGTTGCTGCCGATTGAGCGTCGCGAGCTGTTCGCGGCGGAATTTGATCATTTTATTCCTTTCTATTACACGCAAAAATTACAGCGCGCCTGGCGGCAGCCGCATTTGCGCGTTTATTCCACCGGCCACATCGGCTTGTTGTGGTCGAGAAAATTTTTGCGCGATGTCCGGCAAGTTGTCACCCAGCAACTCAGTTTGGGAAAACGGCAAGAACTGCCTGTCACCGTTGTGACCGAAGAAGCGGTGCAAACCTTGCCGATGAATATCCCTTCGCCAACCTCCGCCTCTGAAGCGAGGCCGCTTGCCGCAACGAAAAAATAATCGTTGGCAATCCCGCTTTCTTCTTCGCAACTATCATTTTTATCTTTCGTAAATTTTAACATACGAACATGCAACACTACCGCCCATAATTATTTTCTGCGGAGATCAATGCGATGGATACTAAAATTATGCAGCGTTTTCGCGAAAACCTTCGGCAGCAAGGCCAAAATCTGCGTGATTGGCTCAACAATACTCCCGTCCTCAAAAAACAAATCCGATTGGGCCCGGCCGATGAGCAGGCGGTGCAAGCACATTTGCGCGTGATCGACACCGCGCTGGCCAAAGCTGAAAACCAGACATTGGGCCTTTGTGAAGTTTGCCATGATTACGTTGAGGCCGACCGCCTGGAGATGGATTTCACCGCCTGTGTTTGCATCGATCATTATTCGCCGGAGCAAAAGCGCCGGCTGGAAGCGGAGCTTGAGCTTTCCCATAAATTGCAGAAGGCGTTGCTGCCGCAGCACATGCCGGAGATTCCCGGCTTCCGCGTTGCAGCGTTCAGCCAGCCGGCAGAAATCGTCGGCGGGGATTATTTTGATTTCTTCCGTTTTCACGATGATACCTATGGTTTCGCCATCGCCGACGTGATGGGCAAGGGTTTGCCGGCGAGCATGTTGATGGCGAGCTTGCAGGCGTCGCTTCGCATTCTCGGACCGGAAAATGATTCACCTGCCGCTGTGGCGCAGCGATTGAATGCGCTTTTTTGCCACAACATTCATTTGATCAAATTTATCACGCTGTTTCTTGGCAGCTACGATCCGGCGACGCGCGCGCTAAAATATTGTAACGCCGGGCACAATCCGCCCTTGCTTTTTCGGCGGGAAAAACAAAGCTCGCAGTGGCTCCAGCCAACCGGCGCGGCCATCGGATTGGCGGAAAGCTTCACTTTCGGCGTCGAAACGGTTGCTCTCTCGCCGGGCGATGTTTTGGTGCTTTACACCGACGGCATCACCGAAGCCATGAATGCCGCGCGTGAGGAATTTGGCGAAAACCGGCTCGCCGATTTCACCCGGCAGAAAGCTGATTTGCCTCCAAAAGACTTTATTAAAGAGTTGCGGCTGGCGTTGAATGAGTTTGCGGACGGACAAACTCATCACGATGACGTGACGATTTTGGCGGGCAAGGTGGAACGCTGACGAAATATAAAACACGGACGATATGAACGAGCGCGGGAAAAAGTAAAACGCGAAAATACAAAAGATACTTGATTCCGCGCGCGTCCATATAATCCATGTTTAATCGAGATACACCCACAACAACTTCAAGCTTTTCGCATCCAATCCTTTCGGATTGGGGATGAGATAAAGATCGTTGCTCACGTCTTTGATCAACACGGCGCCATTGGCGAGCTTGCGCGGGTGATCGCTGCGGCGCGTCAAAAAGCGGCGCGGCCCGACGTTGGTGATCACTTTCCAATGAAATAATTCGATCTCGTCGGCAATCGCCTCGATGCCGGTGATGCGCGGCATGAAGTTGCGCTGCGCCAGCTCCTCTTCGATCATCTCGCGAAGGGAGGAGGAAAGCTCATGCAAATTCTCAATGAGTTTTTGCTCGCGCCCTTTGTCATCGCGCAGGCTGATAAATTCGTAAGGATGCGTCCACGGGAAGCAACACGCCACTTGCACGGGTGTCTCGCCCTCGACATTCTCCCGCCGCATCACCAACCGGCCATCAGCGCGGCGAGACAAATTCCAATTTGCGTTGTCAGTCTGGCCGTTTTGAGATTTTGGGGTTGATTCAACACTAGAAATTGTTTTACCAATTGTGGACATACTTTTCCTCGTTTAGTTTTAGTTTGCCTTTTTCATAAAATCTTGCTAAATAAAATTGAAGTCAAAATAAGGAGAAATTCAATGAGCGAAAAAATTTTCCTTCCTGACGAAATCGACCGGCTCGGCGAGGGAGAAGAAATTTACCGCCGCAAGCTCAAAAAGAAATTGGAACCCAAGTACAATGGCAAAATCATTGCCATCGAAGTTGAAAGCGGCAAATATTTTCTTGGTGACACAGAGATAGAAGCAACCCAAAAAGCCAGGGCGGCGTTTCCGGACAAGATCTTTTTTTTCATGCGCGTCGGGCCCAACCCCGCGGTTTACAAAAAGCGATGGTGAGAATTTGAAAACTATCGGCTATTTTGATAAATTCCTCCATCCGTGAGTGCGACTGATCGTCAAGGGCCTGCGAAAATCTCTCCGTATTGATCCGGTTGTTGACACGGGGTTCGATGGCGATTTGTGTCTGCCGGTTAAGATGGCGATCCAACTTGGCCTTGAATTGTCTGGCGAATCAATCGTAGAACTTGCAAACGGGTCAAAGAAACAAGAACTATCCTTTCTTGTATCCGTTTTCTGGCAAGGTCAAGAACAGCACGTGAAGATTTTCCTAACCGATTCCGAAGACGCGTTAATCGGCAGTGGCTTACTGCAAGGCCAACGACTTACCATTGCTTACGCCAACTATTCCATCATCATCGAACCGGATACTATTTCAAAGTCCAACAAACCCAAGAAACTAAGAGCACGAAAATAACAATCAACTCCCCTCCGTATCCTGCTCAAATTAAAAGCCGGGCCGATTGTCACTCCGAACAACCGGCCCAACCAGCCACAAGCAACAAGCAACCAGCATCCAGCCTCACACCGCAATCAACGCGTGCAACTCCGCCTGCGTGCGATGCAGTTTGGCATACACGCCGTCCGGCTTGGCGAGCAGCTCTTCGTGCGTGCCTTGCTCGGCCAGCTTGCCATCTTCCATGACGAAAAGCCGGTCGGCGATGCTCAACGTCGACAAGCGGTGCGCAATCGCGAACGTCGTGCGCCCGGCCACCAAGCGTTGCAGCGCTTCCTGAATTTTCTTTTCGGTTTCAGTATCGACGGAGCTGGTCGCCTCGTCGAGAATCAGAATGCGCGGGTTGTGCAAGATGGCGCGCGCGATGCTGATGCGTTGACGCTCGCCGCCGGAAAGCGTTTGCCCGCGCTCGCCGACGATGGTCTCGTAGCCATCCGGAAAGCCGCAGATGAACTCGTGCGCATTCGCGGCTTTGGCGGCCGTGATGATGTCCTTCAAATCGGCGTTGTGCGAACCATACGCAATATTCTCGGCAATCGTGCCGTGAAAGAGATACGGTTCTTGCAGCACGACGCCAATTTGCCGCCGCATGCTCGCCAGCTCCAAATCGCGGACGTCGACGCCGTCGATTTTCACGCTGCCGTCTTTCACGTCGTAAAAACGGCAGATGAGATTGACGAGTGTAGTCTTGCCGCCACCAGAAGGGCCGACAAGCCCGATCATCTCGCCCGACTGCACCTCGAATGACACGCCTTTCAACACATTGCGCACGCCGTCGTAGGTGAATGTCGCATTCTCAAACTGTACATGCCCCTGTAATGGCTCGAGGCTTTTCGCCTCCGGCTTATTGACGATGCTCGGCACCGTGTCAAGCACCTCGAACACGCGCGAGGCTGAGGTCGAAACCCGATTGATCGTGCGGCTCATCATGCCGAGATGCTGTACCGGCGCCCAGAACATCCACATATAACCGGTGAAGGCGATGAACACCCCGAGCGGCATGCCTTCGGCGCCGTTGGTGAGGGCGTAACGCAAAACCCGCGGCGCGCCGACCGCCCAAACAATCAAGCTGCAGACGTGCATGAGCATCACCACCGTCGGCCAAAAGCGCGTCCATTGCCGGTGCAGAATTTCCGCCTCGGCTTCGAGCGCATCATTCTTCTCGCGGAAACGGTGGACTTCGTGCTGCTCTTGCGCAAAAGCTTTGACGACGCGGATGCCCGGAATTACGTCCGAGAGCACGCCGGTCATCGCCGACCACTTACGCCAAATCCGCAGAAACAACACTTGCAGTTTTTGGCTGTGCCAATAGAACATCGCAGTCATGATCGGCAGCGGCACCAGCACCAGAATCGCCAGCGACCAATCCTGCAAGAACAAGGCGCCGGCCACGCCGATGATTTGCAGCACCGACACCACCATTTCGATGATGCCGAACGTGATGAAATCCCACAGCCGGTCGGTGTCCGAGCTGACGCGTGTGATGAGCGAGCCGGTCGTGCGCGAGCTGAAGAACGACAGGCTGAGCTTCTGCATGTGGCTGTAAAGATCTTCGCGAAGCTGTTTGGAGACTTTCTCGCCGGTGAGCGCCATGATGCGCAAACGCAAGAACGAGATGAACTCGCTGATGCTCCACACCGCCGCGAGCGAGCCGATCACCACCCACAGCCAGAACCAGGCGTTTGTAATTTGCCCGCTTTCGACGGGCCGCAAAATATCATCGACCAAAACTTTGGTGAGATAAGGCGGCAGCAATTGCAGCGACGTGAGCAGAAACGCCAGCACGAGGCCAATCGTCACCGGCTTTTTGTGCGGCTTCAAATAAGAAAGCAAGCGCAACATCACCCCGATTTTCGGCATGGCCAGCGTTGCTTTGGCTTCCTTCACGGCTTTCAGCACGGCATCCTGATATTCTGTCGCCGGATTGAAATCACCCGCCAGTTCGCCAGGAACGATATTCTCCAATAAACGTTTGCGCACTTGCTCGGCAACGAATTGCAAGTTGCCAATCGCCGGCGCTTGGCGGCGAGTGAATTGAATCGAGGCCAACAGTTCATTGTTGGCGCCGATCACATTCAACCGGCTGCTGGAGAGGCCTTCGAGCAATTCGAATTTGTCGAGATCGCGCAGCGGCAGCGTTCGCGTTTTCCAGGCGGTATGGCCGTTCATCAACGCGCCGTCCGGCTCGATGAGAGCAAGATGACTTTCGCCCAAAACCAGCCAGCGCTCGCTGAAGCGCAAGTTATGGTCGAGATCGCTGAGCGCATAAACTCGAATGTCTTCGTCCGGCAAGGCGCGAGCGAACGCCGCGCGTACGGCGGGCGGCAATTCATCAGCTTGCTTAAAATAAGTTTGTAACAAATTTTTGGTCATTCAGTCTCCCATATTTTATTTTTGGCGGTTAAAATGTTGGTGTCATTCGCATGATCAAAACTGGAAATTTTTTAAAATAAATTCGAACAACACCGGCAGCTTTGGCGGTTTAATGCCAAAGACACGACAGGCACGCGCATACCAAAGCCCGGCGCCGATGCAGTTACAATCGCGCAGCCCAATAAAAACAAGAATATTGAATAGGGAACACAAAAACAAAGGTGATGGCAACAATCAATCAATAAAGCGGCGCACTGTCTTACCCAAAGACCGCGCCTCGGGCCGTTCACCGCATTGGGGTGAATAACTGAGAATGGTTAGCTCGGATCATTGTTGGTAAATCCCCTTTGAGATGTCGCCCTCCTTCAGTCCATCCCCAAAACAATTAGAGATTTACCTCGGGAAGTTTTTGTCGCGCTTGTTAGCATCTTTGTGAGGAAAATTTAATAACTCACTTGCATGAGTATAAGCAAAACAAAGCAACTTTGCAAGAAAAAATTTCGCGCTAAAAAATCATTGCTGATCGCAGAAAAATTTCTTAGCTTCATTTTATATGCTGATCGACCCTCGTCATATTTCCAAACTGCTGCTGAATTTTCGGGGCCGCCTCGTTTCCAATCGTCGCATGAAAGCCGCCGCGGTGATGATGATTCTATTCGATTCACCGCCGGCGCGAGAGGGCGGCGCGCAGACAAACATTCTGCTCATCGAAAGAACCAAAGACCGCTCGCGGCATTCCGGACAAATCGCCTTTCCCGGCGGCAAGATCGAAACGGATGATGCCTCGCCGCTGGCGGCAGCGCTTCGCGAAACGCATGAAGAGATCGGCGTGAATATCGAGCCACTTGCTTTGCTGGGGAACATGGGATTTTTCCGCACGCTCACCTCCGGCTTCGATGCGGCGGTGCATGTCGCCTATGCGCCGGCGCCGCTGAATTGGCTGCCGTGCCAGCGCGAAGTCGCAGCGGTTTATGAAATTCCGCTGGCGAGCCTTTATGCCCAGTTCAATCCGAATTTACGCTTGCAAAGGCGAACAGATTTGTTGAATGTGCATTTTCATTGGGAGGTTCCCCACTCATCACGAACGATTTGCATCTGGGGATTGACGGCGAGGGTGCTGCATTGCTTTTTTCTGATGCTGCAAAACTCATTGACCGGCCATTGAAATTGAGCTGTAAGTTCTACGCAAATTTTTTAGACAAGCTTGATAACTTAAGCCCTTCGGGCAGCCCCACAGATTGAAAAAGCCCACTGATAAAGTTTTTAACTGCGAGTTTCTTCAATCAGTGGGTTAAAAAATTTAGAATTTTTCTAACTCTTGCTCCGCAATGGCTTAAACAAACGCTGCAAGCGACTGGTCAATTCCAAATTTTTTAATACTCCGCATAAGAAACCAGCTTCATCAACTGCTCGCGTGAAATGCGCCGGGCGTTGAACGCTTCCACGTGTTGTTTCTTGACGCGGCAAACGAGGTAAGCCGGGCTACCATCCGTCGCGTTATCGAGATCGGCGGTGATGACGATATTGTCTTGCGGCTTGAGCTGGCGCAGCGTATGGCCGTAATCCGCAATCACCTCGGCAAGCTGTTGCTTGAATTTTTTGTATTGCGCCGCCCAATTTTCCCGGCGCTGCTCGGAGGCATTTTGCATTGCAATAATGCGGCGCTGGAGGCTCTCCTCGACCGAACCAGTTTCAACATCCTGCCAGATTTGCAGTGAAAAGTCATGGCCAAAATTCGCCTGGGTAAAGAAAATCACGCCAAAGTCGTCAAGATAAATCCCGCGGGAATTATTGCCGCGAAACCCGGCCTGGCGCGAACGCCCTTGCAAAGCGGTGTCGATGATCCGCGCCATGATGTCGATCTCGGAATCAGTTGATTCCGTTGCAATGTCTTTAAAAATGAGACGGCTGGCAAAATCATCCGATTTCAGCTTTCCCGTTCGCAGCGCCACAATATCAGTCTTGCGGGCGACGGCCAGCATATCCTGATTGCCGGCTTCGACGCCGCTGCGAGAAGAAACTGCCCAACCCTCGCCGGTCGAATAAAATATATTTTGCCCGCCGCTCGAGTAAATGGCGATTCTCTCGGAATCATCCAATTGGCCGATGGCGTCGGCATACTTTGAAAAAAATTCGACCAGCGGCGCTTTGAGATTTTGTCGGCCTTCGGCGCGATATTCATACGCCACGCCGCCGCGCGCGCCGGATTTGGATTTTTTGCCGGCTTCTCCGCTTTGCTGATAGACCTCGACACGGCTGCGGCCCTCGGGTGAAAAATTAAAAAAGCTGAAGGCGCCCGAGCGCTGCGGCATCAAAAAAATCACGCCATAATCCGGCAAATAAATGCTTTTGGTCGCTTCGCCGCCGAGGCGGAGGTAATGCCCCGGCACATCAAACACCAACCGGTCGAGAATCACGTTCATAATGCCGAGATCGCGCTGCATCCGCGCTGTGTCAAACGGCGCGCTAACCTGGGCCTGTAAAGGCAAAAAAGAGAAAAAGAAAAAAAGTATGATAAGAAGAATTCTCATGGCCAATTTACTGAAATTACGTTTTACGTAAGAACTTAGCCGTTTGAAGTTTTCGCCCACTGAATTGAAATCCCACTGAATTAAATTCAAAAAGCTTAATTTCTGTGGGCTGCGCCTGTAAGGATTTCTATTTCTGTGGGCGACTTTTTTTAGTCTGACTTCTTATAGCTAAACTTTTGCCGTTTTACGATTTACTCCTCACCGTTGCGGCGGCAATTTCACCGTCCGCAAAAATTGATTGAGCAATTCATCATTGCGCTCAAAGCGCGAATTGGTGTGTTCTTGAAACTCGTTGAGGCCGCGCCCAACAAGCATCAAATCGCTCTGCCGCTGGCGGTCGATCTCCGCGGCGAATTTCGCCAGCGTGCGGTTGAATTCATCGCGCTGTTGCTGCTGGCTGGCGAGCAGCAACTGCCGGTGTTTTTCATCAAGCTGTTGCTGAATCTGCGCGACGAGTTGCGAATCAACAGTGGCAGAAGTCCTCGGCAGCAGGCTGGTACGATAGGTGAAAGCGCCGTTGTTGAATGAAATTTCCGTATTTAACAGCGCGCTGATCAAGAGCACGCCGAGCGCGACGCCGGCGGCCAGCGACACCGCCTTTCCCCACGCCGGGACTTCGGCAGGGAAAATTTTTCCTTTCAACGCGCCGAGCCAGCTTTTATTTTCCCGCACGAAAACCAGATGCAGGCGCGGATCTTCGTTTTCCCAGGCTTTGAGCGTCAAGCTGGTGCGGCTCAACGTTTCATACTCGGCGCGGCACGCCGAACAATTTTCCAAATGCGCCCGCACGAGCCTTTCGGATTCGGGTTCGATCTCGTTATACAAGAAATCCATCAATTGAATTTTGATCTCATTACACGTCATATAACATCACCTCCTCATCAATGTGCCACTGCGCGAGGATTTTTTTCAGCGCCGACAGGCCGTAATACATGCGCGATTTGATGGTGTTCACCGAGACGCCGAGCGCCTCGGCGATTTCGGTAAATTTCAAGCCTTGATATTCTTTCATAATGACGACGAGGCGCTGCTCTTCGGGAATTTCCTGCAAAGCCTTTTCGAGAATTTCCCGCAGCTCGTTTCGGCTCACGATTTTATCGGGATGCAGCGAAGCTTCGGGCAGCAGCGTCAAGCCGGGATGGCTGGCTTCGTCGAGCGCGCCGCTTTCCTGCAACTTTTCCAAAGAAAACGATTGCCGCCGCCGGCTTTGTTTGATCAGGTCGCGGCAAAGATTGGCCGCAATCTGATAAATCCACGACGAGAATTTCTCGCGGTCTTTTAAGCGCGGCAAGTTGCGATAAACTTTGATAAAAACCTGCTGGGTCAAATCCCGTGCTTCATCCCGCCTGCCGAGATAGCGCAGAATGAAGTTGTACATCGGCTTTTCCCAACGCCACACCAGCGTGTTAAACGCATTCGTGCCCTCGGCGGTATCCGGCCCGCTCAGGAATTTATTGATCAAATCGCCATCCGTCATAATCTATCCGTGTCTACTCTTTTGTTAAGACGGCTTTGCGGTAAAAAAAGTTTGATAAAATCTTTTCTTGCTTTTATTTATATCGTGCTGTATCTTAGCATTGGAATTGACCGAAACCCGAACTGAGACCTTTAATTGGTTTGCGTGTTCTAACCTGGCAAAGGCTGGAACTAGGGTTTCGGTTTTTTATTTATACCGTGTCCCATGCTTGATCACCACATCCACGTCTTGCAGCAGATTGATATACCGCAGCACGTCGCCCCGCACTGCGATGATGTCTGCGTACTTGCCTTCGCTGATCGTTCCCACCTCGCGGTCGACTTTCATCAAGACCGATGGCCAATACGTCGCCGCGCGAATCGCTTCCATTGGATCGACGCCGTATTTGTTGACCCAGATGTCAAGCTCGTGCCATGTCGACATGCTGTGAAATTTCATCGGAATGCCGCTGTCGGTGCCGATGAGCATGACGACGCCGGATTCTTTGAGCTGTTGAAATTTCCGCGCCAGTGTCGGCCGGCGGCTGGGCGTAATCTGAAAATACGGAAGCCGTTCCGGATATTGAATGGAAGCTTTGATGTCGGCGATGATGGAATCCGGCAAACCGACGTGCCACGACGGATCGTCGAGCCATTCGGGATTGTCGCGGGTGTACTCGTAATTGCTCAGACCTTCGATTGTCGGACACCAAAAAAGCGGGCCAAGATTCATCTTGGCGGTGCGGGCGCGGATCATGTCTATCACATCAGCCGGATATTCCGGCGCCGTCGCCAAGCCGGTGTGCTCAAAACAATCCACGCCGGCCACAAGCCCGCGGCGGATTTCTTCGGGACGATGGGCATGCGCGACGACGGTGAGTTTGTGTTTGTGCGCTTCGTCAACAACGGCGGTGACTTCCTCCATCGTCATTTGATCTTGGTCGATCAACTTGATGCAATTCACGCCGGCTTGCGCCAGTTGCCGCACTTTGGCGCGGGCGTCAATTGCGCCGTTGACGCCCCAGCGAAACAATTCGGTGCCGGGATACGGCTGGTGCTGAATAAACGGGCCGGAAACGTAAAGCGTCGGCCCGGGAATTTTTTCGGCCTTGATTGCGTCACGCACGGCGAGGCTGGCTTTGAGCGGTCCGCCGAGATCACGCGCGCTGGTGACGCCGGCAAGCAGAAGTTGTTGCGCCGAAGCCGGCATGATCACCGATTCGAACAACGCCGGATATTTTTTGTCCCAATGCGCATAATCGCTGTGGCCGTTGATCATTAGATGCACGTGCATATCCCACAAGCCGGGCAAAACACTCATGCCCTCGGTCGAGATGATTTCCGCGCCGGCCGGAATTGGCAGCGCGCCGACCTGCCCAATCGCTTTGATGCGCTCGCCTTCGATGACGATCACGCTGTTGCGAACCGGCTTGCTGCCGTATCCATCGATGAGCATCCCGCCGACCAGCGCTTTAACGGGGTTGGATTGGGCGTGAAGCGATAATGGCAGGCCAATTAGCAGGGCCAAGGCCACCCATCGAACCGGCTGATGAATCTTCCATGAAATGCGCATAATAAACTCTCTCTCGCGTTGGTTAAAAAGATTTGATGAGACCGCACGCTATATTTAAAACAAAAAACTCCGCAGAAGCAACATGTTTTATTTTTTGCGCGTTCACATGCCGCTTCAGCGGAGCTTGGGTCTAACAGCCGATTTTGTTAACCGTGCAGGATTATCTTTGTGTTTAATTCTTGCCGGTTTTGACGATCCAATCTTTCCTTGACAACGAAACCAAATCCGCCAGCACGTGCAGACTCTCTTCGCGCAAAACGTCGGGCGCATTGTCGTCGCGCGGAATCGTCTCGCCCTTTTTGAGCGGCGGCAGGCCTTTGGCCTGGCGTCTTTCGTTCACACGAGCCAGGCGCTGGGCTTCCATTTGTTCGCGTTCGGTTTTTCGCTGAATTTCTTGCAAAGAGACAATGTTTTCGTTCTTCTCTTTTTTAATCCGCGCCAAGTCTTCGTTAAGATAACGAAACTCCACATTGCCGGCCACGCGCTTCTGCGATTTCGCCCGCAAGCTCGCCAGGTATTTGGAAACGTGATCTTCCGGCGTGAAGCGCACCGCCGCGATGCGATCCCACGCCAGCGCATGTTTCTCGGCGCTCTCACCGTAGTCGGCGTGATCGTAAATGTTGGGGAACGCAATATCCGGCGCCACCCCGCGATGCTGGGTGGCGCTGCCGTTCACCCGATAGAATTTCGCCATGGTGACCTTAAGCTGGCCATATTTGACATCGTTATTCATTCGAATGACGCGATTCAAATCAACCAAGTTTTGCACCGTGCCTTTGCCGAAGGTTTGCGCGCCCAAAACGACGCCGCGTTTATAATCCTGGATGGCCGCCGCAAAAATTTCCGAGGCCGAGGCGCTGATGCGATCCACCAAAACTCCCAATGGGCCGTCGTACACGACGCTCGGATCGGGGTCTCGATGTTGTTCGACCGCGCCGTCGGAATTTTTCACCTGCACCACCGGCCCGTCTTTGATAAAAAGCCCGGTTAACTCAATGGCCTCCTGCAACGAGCCGCCGCCGTTGCGGCGCAGATCGATGAGGATGCCGTCGACGCCGGCGTTTTTCAATTCGGCGAGCAGGCGCCGCACGTCCCGCGTCGTGCTTTTGTAATTATTGGTTCCGCGCTGCCGCCCCTCCAAATCCGAATAAAAAGTCGGAATCCTGATCACACCGAGCTTGAATGGCCGGCCTTCATGCACCATTTCAACGGTATCGCTTTTGGCTTCACGGTCATTGAGAACGATTTTGTCGCGCACCAGCCGGACGATTTTCGACGGACTTCCTGCCGGCGCGCTGGCGGGAATGATTTGCAAGCGCACCACCGTTTCTTTTTTGCCGCGAATCATCTGCACGACGTCGTCGACGCGCATGCCGATGGCGTCAACCCATCTGCCGGTGTCATTCTGCGCGACGCCGATGATCTTGTCGTTCGGCCACAATTGCTTGCTGCGATCGGCCGGGCCGCCGGGAACGATTTCCACCACCACCGTGTAATCGCCGTCGTTGTTCAAGCGCGCGCCGATTCCTTCCAGGGAAAGGCGCATGCCAATATTGAAATCCTCCGAACTGGCCGGCGAGAAATAATTCGTGTGCGGATCGCAAGATTCGGACAGCGCGTTCATGAAATACTGAAACACATCTTCGGCATTCAATTGCTCGATGCGCTTCCGAAAATTTTCATAACGCTTGCCGAGCGTCGAGGAAATTTCCGGCCAATCTTTGCCGGCGATTTTGAGTTCCAAGGCCTCGCTTTTCACGCGTTTGCGCCACAGCTCGTCCAATTCCTGCGGGCGGCCGGCCCATGCGGCGTTATCGCGATTGGTTTGATACGTTTCAGCCGCGCTGAAATCGAATTCAGTTTCCAGCAATTTGTTGACGTGGGCATATCGCGCGGCGGCGCGTTGCTTAAACAGATTGAAAATTAAAAACGCCGGCCCGACCCGGCCCTGGCCCAGGCTGTCGTCGAGCACGTAACGATATTTTTCAAAGCTTTTTGTGTCTGCGGCGAGAAAATAAAGACGGCTGTAATCCAGAGTTTGGATATAAGCGTTTAACCATTCGCTCGAAACGGAATCATCGAGCGCCGGATGATTATAGTGATACTGCGTCAGCAAATTCGACAGTATTCTGGCCACCAAAGGATGTTGCCGCTCCGGCGTGAGATCGGCGGCAAAAACAAAACGCGTTGAAAATAAAACAAAAATGATATGCAGGAAAAAAGATCGGAGCAAATTCGTCGCAGCGGGTCGTTGAGCTTGGCGTATCATTCGGATATTCTCCTATCGTTTGGTTATAGCAAAATACGAAATGCAAACATGAAACTCAAGGTCTTTGTTTTGAATTTGCCGGATTTGAACAAACTTACGCGCGAATCGAGGCGAGAGTTTCAGATTTGACATAAACTTCAACACGCGGCGATGAGAATCACAAAATTATAAACCACAAAGGCAAAAAATTTGGGAGATTTTTGGCTTTTGCCGGTTCAGGCTCGATAATGCTTTACTTTTACCACGACGAATGTCACGTCATCATTCTGCGGGCTGCCGGCGGCCCAATCGTCACCGATTTCCACGAAGCGCTGAATGATGTCCTGCGATGATTGCGACGCGGCTTCGGCCAGCACTTTTTTTGCCTGTTCATAACCCAACGTTTCGTTGCGCGGATTGAAGCGTTCGGCGAAGCCGTCGCTCATCAACACGAGCACATCGCCGGGCGAAAGCGCCAATTCCCGCTGTTTGTAAGGAAAATCTGGCACGCTTCCCAACGGCATGCCTTTGAATTCAATTTCTTCCGTTTGTTGCGTTGCGGCGCGATGAATCAAAACCGGCGGCATGCCCACGCCGCAAATCGACAGGCGCGAGCCGCTGATTCTCGCGAGCAGCAACGTCATGTAAAGCTGGCGCAGATTCATTTGTTTGAGCGCCTGATTCGATTGCTGAAAAATTTTTTTGAGATCAGGCTCCTGCCCAAGCGCCAGGAACAAGCTTTTCATCGCCGTAACCATCGTGCCGGCTTTGAGCCCGTGCCCGGTCGCGTCGCCGAGGACCACCGTCAAGCCGCCGCCGGCGCCGAGATGAAAATCGTAGTAATCGCCGCCGACTTCGGTGGCGGGTTTCATATAAACCGCGAGATCGAGATCGGGCAGGCGGGGAATCTTTTGCGGCAGCATGGAAAGCTGCAATTGGCGCGCCTCTTCAAGCTCTTGGGCGCGGCGCTGGTTTTCCGCTCTCTGTTTTTGCCGGTGAATGTCATAACGCCGGATGCCAAGCACGCTCGCGCCCGCGACGAGCGCATAAAAAATATACGCCCACAACGTGCGGTACCACGGCGGCAAAATTTTGAAGGCATACACGGCTTCGCGGCTCTCGTGCTGGTAAACATTTTTCGCGCGGACACGGAAACGATATTCTCCCTCGGAAAGGTTGGTGTAATCTTTTTCAGTCGACTTGCTCCACGCCGACCAGCCTTGATCAAAACCTTCCAAAAAATATTGAAACTGGTTGGCGGATTCTTCATCAAAACTCGGCGCGGCACATTCAAAACGCAGCGCGTTGTTGGCATAGGCCAGGGTTGTAGAGACGTTCCGGCGGAACGTCTCCACTGTGCCGGCGAAGATGATCGAATCACCGCCGATTTCGCGTGTGATGATCACACGACGAACAAGGGCAGGATAATCCACCATCTCGCGCTTTGGAATATTCGCATCGTATCGCACGAGACCATCGGGTCCGCCGAACCAAACCACGGAACCGGCGCCGTTATCAGCAGGGGAATTTTCGGGGTAGATCGTCCATATCGCCGTCTTGGCAAGTTGGAGAGGCGAGCCTTTTTCCGGCAAATAAGATCCATCCGGCTGCCGCAGCGCGCGATTGATTTCGGCGGCTTCTTCAGAGCCTAACCAGACGTTGCCCTGTTGATCCTCGATCACGGCTTCGACATCACGCGAGCCATCGGCAAACATGCTGCCGTAAGTCGAATCCGGAGAAAATTTGTTCGTCTCGTGGTCGAAACGAAAGATGCCCTTGTCGCTGGTAAAAATTGTCCGAGCGCGAACGGCGTTGACCCCGACCCATCCTTTCGGCAAGCCATGCCGGAAATCGAAACGTTCGATTTTCGGATTTTGGTTCAAGTGAGTTTTAGTGGAAATTTCCTCCGAAAAAGTCACCCGCAAAACGCCTTGCGCTTCCGTTCCCAGCCAAAGCCCGCCGTCTTCGCTTTCGACGATGCTCCAAATCGGCTCGTGAATGCCGCGGAGGCGCCCTTCGTCGATCCATTTCGAGGAGGCGGGATCATATCGCAAAGAGGCCAGGCCATCTCGCAGCGCGATATAAACGCGATTGGAATCTTGTTTGGAGCGGCGGAGAAAGATTGAAAAAAACGAATCACCCACGGATTTTTTAATGGGAGCAGCCCGATCTCCGGCAATTTGGTAAACGCCGTCATTGGCCGCCGCAAGCAAGGTTTTGCCGGCAGAGACAAGCGACCAACACTGCGCCGTTATGCCGGCGACCGGGCGAAATTCCGGCTGCGAGGCAAGCGGCAAATTTGTTTTGCCGGATTGAGAAGGCAAATAGAAAACGCCGAGGCCGGTCGCCACATACAAAGCGCCGCGATGCCGGAGAATCGACGCGACAAAATCTTTGATGCCTGCCGGCTCACCATAAAACGACAGCGGTGAAGCGGTTTCAACGCGCGCGATGCGGCGGCCTTGCGCCAACCAAATCGCGCCCTGGCGGTCGGCAAAAATAAAATTGACGTCATGGTCCTGCAAGCCGGCGGCTTTGTCCAAAATGCGTAGAAGATATCCACGCCGATCAATGATTGCGACGCCGCCTCGTGAGGTCGCCAAGGCAAAATTTTCATCCGGCAAAATCGTGCCGTGCGAGAGTTGATTTTCGCGCAGGAATTTCGTCGCCGCGAAATCGGTTTGAAAAGCCTGAAAGGAGATGCCATCGTACAAAAACAAACCCTGCTCGCGTGTGCCGGTCAAAATTTTTTGGCCGGCATAAGGCAGCATGAGATAAATGCGCTCATTCGCAAATCGCGCTCCGTCCGGCGCCAATCGCAAGGAATCTCTCACCATCTCGAACAGCCCGATTCCCCACTGCTGAATGTAAATGCGATCGCGAACCACGAACAAGCCTGAAAACGAGGTGGCCGGCCTCCAGGTTTGCATGCGTTGATCGGCCCAACGCAAGAGGATTTTATCCGTGCGAAAATAGACGCCTTGCGAGGTGGCGTAAGAATACCACACTTCATTAAACTCACGGTTCTCCGGCGGAACGTGATCGAGCAACGAGATGAAGTGCATGTCGCCAACGGCATCCGGCGCGAGATAGCCGAGATCGCCGACGGCGCCGACATAAATGCGGCCGTTCGCCTCAATGGCCAATGATCGCACGCCGGACTTATTGGGCGTGGAAATCAGTCGCCACGAAACGCCGTCATATTCGAGAATGCCGTTCCAATTGCCAAAATACATCACGCCGCGCTGATCTTGCACGATGGCCCAATAATTAAAGGCCGCGCCGTATTCCGTCGGATTGTAGTTGCGAATCAATGGTCTGGCGGCGGTGGGGGAGTCCGACGTCGGAAAGTCCGAAGTCGCAGGAGGCGTTGGGCTTTGGGCATAAGCATTGGAGTGCGTGTAGAAGCAAAATAATATCGCGAGGAAGACGGTTTTTTTCATGACCTATCCCACCTCAAAAAATGTTCTCGAGTTGAGAAGTCGCCGGCGATAACGGCAAGATAAAACTTGATCAGGCATGAGAAATTCTACAAAATCATTCGGCGAGATGCAAGGGGAATATTTTGAAAAGAATATTTTGAAATGTTGCCCGTTGCCCACAGTGCGAAAAAACAGTGCGAAAAATATGCTTGACTTAAACTACATTTTGTCATATTTTGCTAAAAACTGCAACATACAGGAGAGTGCCATGTTGATCAACACCAATTTAGATGATAGCCTTGCCGAAAAAATTGATTATCTTCTTAAAACGACGCAATTGACGCTTTCTGATATCTTGAAAAACTCCGTCAATTTGTATTACGAACTCACGCGAGTGTCATCAACAGATCGGCTGAAGGCTTTTGAGGAAGCGGGCTTTATTGGTTGCGGTGAAGGCGATGCTCACCTTTCCGTCAATTATAAGAACGACTTTAGGGAGCTGATGGAGCAGAAATATGGTCATGGTTGATACCGGCTTCTGGCTCGCCTTGGCCAACAAAAAGGATGAGCATCACGATAAAGCCAAATCGACGATGGCGAATATCAACTCGCCGCTGATTACAACTTGGCCGGTCATGACCGAGACTTGTTACTTGCTGCTCATGCGTTTGGGCGCGCAGGCTCCGCTTGCTTTTATTAAGAGTTATGGCGGCGGTGCTTTCAGGACCTTTGATTTATCGGAAAAGCATGCGGCGCGCCTCCACGAGCTAATGGAAAAATATGCCAATTTGCCGATGGATTTGGCAGATGCTTCGCTGGTGATTTTGGCCGAACCCTTGGGGCATGGCCGCATCCTCTCTTCCGACGTTCAGGTTTTCAACGTCTATCGTTGGAAAGACAACAAACCTTTCGAGAATTTATTCTTGCAATAAAGGCTTTCTTCCTCCTTTTCTCCCGCTCGCCCTCTCTTTTCTTGCTGTTTTTCGTTTTTCGATTTGCCACGAAAGCGCTTGCTTTTCTCTCGGATGCCTGTTATACTATTTTAGAATACGATTTTTTATTCTGATAGCTTAAGAACGAAAGACGCGAATTTCACAATGGCCTGTCTGCAATACTTCGGAAGCGCAAAAAATCTATGGATAAAAGCCGCCGGTTTGGCGCTGGCGTTGATGCTGCCAGTGAATTTGTCCGCTCAACAGCGCGTGCGGTTCGAGCGTATTTCTTTGGAGCACGGCCTTTCGCAGAGCATCGTGCGGGTCATTTTTCAGGATAGCAAAGGCTTTTTGTGGTTCGGCGCGCAAGATGGATTGAACAAGTACGACGGCTACGAATTTACGGTTTACAAATACGATCCGTTTGATTCAACTTCCTTATCGGAAAACGATATCTGGTCGATCTACGAAGCGCCGTCGGAACCGAAAGTGTTGTGGATCGGAACCGGCGCCAGCGGCCTCAACCGGTTTGATCGTGAGACTGAAACATTCACACATTTCCGCCACAATTCCACTGATCCTGCCAGTCTGAGCAATAATTTTGTCGGACAGATTTACGAAGACCGTGTAGGAAATCTTTGGGTGTTTACCGGCGCTGGCGGCCTCGACCGGCTCGACCGCAAGACGGGCAAGTTTACACACTTTCGCCACAATCCCCAACAACACAACAGCCTGAGTCATGATCGGATTACCGCCTTTCACGAGTCATTGACCGAACCGGGCGTGCTCTGGATTGGAACGCCTACCGGTCTCGACCGTTTTGATACGAAGACAGAACGTTTCACTCGCTTTCGGCACGAACCTGGAAACGCCAAAAGTTTGAGCTACGACGAAATTTTATCCATCTATGAAGCCCCAAGCGAACCGGCGATACTTTGGATTGGAACGGGACAGGCCGGCAATGTGATGAAGGGCGGAGGACTCAATCGCTTCGACACGAAAAGCGGCACGTTCACGCATTACCGGCATGATTCGAAAAATCCCAGCAGTATTAGCCATGATATTGTTGGACCGGTTCATGAGGATAAGCACGGCGCGCTTTGGGTGGGGACGCTGTCCGGCCTTGACAAGTTTGATCGAAAAAGCGGCGCGTTTACACATTTTTCGCTCAATGCGAACAACCCCAACTTCTTGAGCCGCGCCGTTGCCGACATTTTTGCCGATTCCAAAGGGTGCCTGTGGATTCGAACGCCGCCAAACGACGGCGTGCATCGTTTCGATCCGCGCACCGGCGCCTTCATTCATTGCCGCTTCAATCCGAACGATCCACGCAGCTTGAGCAATGATGTGGTCCATACCATTTTTGAAGACCGCTCGGGCGTGATTTGGATTGGAACGGAAGCCGGCGGCTTGAACAAGCTCGATCAGTATGCGGAAAAGTTTTCGGCTTTCGTGCCGCAGCCGGACAATCCCAATAGCTTGAGTAATTATTTGGTGCGGGCGATTCACGAAGATCGCTTGACGCCGCAGATACTTTGGATCGGTGTGGCGCAGGGCGGCCTCAATAGGTTTGACCGCAAATCCGGCAGATTCAGGCATTTCCGCAGCGATTCGCAGAATCCCAACAGCCTGAGCAACGACAATGTTTGGGCCATTTACGAAGATCGCGCCGGCGCGCTTTGGGTGGGAACGCTTGGAGGAGGTCTCAACAAGTTTGATCGCTATCGTGAAACCTTCACGCACTATCGCCACGATCCGGTGAATCCGAACAGTTTGAGCAACGACAACGTTCGCGTCATTTACGAAGATCGCTTTGCGCCGGGCGTTCTGTGGATCGGCACCGATGGCGGCGGACTCAATCGCTTTGATACGAAGACGAATCATTTTACGCGTTGGCAAAATGATCCGAGTGATCCGCACAGCTTGAGCAACAATTTCGTGCGCGCCATCCATCAGGATCAGTCGGGTCTGTTCTGGCTTGGCACTTCCGGCGGCGGTCTCAATAAATTCGATCCTCAATCCAAAATTTTCAAACGTTATCTGCACGAAATGGCGAATCCCAACAGTTTGGGCGGCAACATCGTGCAGTCGATTTACGAGGATTCCACCGGCGTGTTGTGGCTTGGCACCTACGGCGGCGGGCTGAATCGTTTCGATCCGAAAACCGAACAGTTTACGGTTTACACGGAAAACAACAGCGGCCTCAGCAACAATGCGGTTTATGCGACGCTGCCGGATAGCCGCGGCTATCTCTGGTTGAGCACCAATGCCGGCGTCTGCAAATTCAATCCGCGGTCGAATACTTTCAAAGTTTATGACGTTGACGACGGCTTGCAAAGCCGGGAGTTCAATGGGCAGGCTTTTTTCAAAAGCCCTTCGGGTGAAATGTTCTTTGGCGGCATTCTCGGTTTTAATGCGTTCTTTCCGGACAGCGTCAAGGATAATCCGATTGTTCCGCAGATCGCGTTGACGGATTTTAGACTCTTTAATGAGTCGGTGGCCATCGGCGGCAAATCGCCGCTGAAAAAGCATATCGCCGAAACCGATTCCATCACGCTGGCGTATTGGCAAAATGATATTTCGTTCGAGTTCGTGGCGCTGCACTATGGCCGTCCTCAGAACAACGAGTATGCCTACAGATTGGAGAATTACGATACGGACTGGCGGCAAGCCGGCACGCAACGCGTCGCGACGTACACCAATCTCGATCCGGGCGAATACGTTTTCCTCGCCAAAGGCTCGAACAACGACGGCGTTTGGAATGAAGAAGGCGTTTCCATTCGCATCACCATTACGCCGCCGTGGTGGCGAACGACGGCGGCATACGTGATGTATGCCTTGTTTTTAATCGCGGGCATCGTGGCGGTCGAGCGTTTGCATCGCGCGCGTCTGCTCGCCAAGGAACGGGAGAAAGCATATCTGCGCGAGGCCGAGCTGCGCGCGGAAGCCGCGGAAGCCGAAGCGCGCGCCATAAAGGCGGAGAATGAGCGCAAGACGCTCGAGCTGGATGAGGCGCGCAAGCTGCAATTGTCGATGCTGCCGAAAACGGTTCCGGAGCTTTCCAATTTCGACATTGCGGTTTATATGCAAACCGCCAACGAAGTCGGCGGCGATTACTACGATTTTATGCTGCACGAGGACGGCACGCTGACGGCCGCGATCGGCGACGCCACCGGCCACGGTCTGCAAGCGGGAACGATGGTCGCCGCCACCAAAAGCTTGTTCAACTCGCTCGCGCATATACCGCATCCGGTGCCGATTTTGGCGGAAGCCTCTCATGCGCTGAAAGGGATGGGATTTCACAACATGTACATGGCGATGACCATCGCGAAATTTAAAGAGCGCCACATGAGACTGGCAGCAGCCGGCATGCCGTTTGCGCTCATCTATCGCGCTGCGACGCGTTACGTTGAAGAAGTGGAGCTGAAAGGCTTGCCGCTGGGAAGTTTTGCCGATGTTCAATACCAATGGAAAGACTTGAATTTGGATACGGGCGATACGGTGCTGTTTATGAGCGACGGCTTTACCGAGATGTTTAACGTGGAAGGGGAGATTTTGAGTGAGGACCGCGCGAAAATGCTATTCGAAAAGGTGGGGCAAGAGGCGCCGGAGCAAATCATCGAGCATTTGGTTATGGCCGGAAAAGCCTGGGCCAACGGCCGGCCGCAAAATGACGACGTGACGCTGGTGGTTTTAAAGGTAAAGTAAGATAAAAGTCCAGCGACGCTTCGCCGCAAAGCCCAACTCGAATTTTCTGCCAAGCTGAAAACCGAATTCTCGTTCAACAGGACAGCATGTGATGAAAAACGTTTTTTAAACACGGAGATAGCGGATTTCACGGAGTATCAAGGAGTTTTCATGAAGCGATTACTGTTGATTTTCATTCTGGCATTGGGATTCGGGCTGCATTCGGAGCCGGCGTTGGGACAAAGGGAGCGCGTGAAAAACGCACTGCAAGAGCGGCGCGAGAAAAGGCAGGCCGAGCAATTGGTTGACGAAGGCGCCAAGCTGTTGAAAGCCGGCAAAAAGATTTTCGCGATGGAAAAATTCCGCCGCGCTTTGCAGTTGAATCCTGAAAACGATCAGGCGCACGCGTATCTGGCGCAAATCGCGTGGGATGAGCAGCGCATTGAAATCGCCAAAAATCATGTCCAGCAGGCGCTCAAAAGCAATCCGCACAATGCGCGCGCCCATTTGATTGCCGGCCAGATTCTTTTGCAAGAAGGAAAAAATGTCGCTGCTTTCGATCACCTGCGCAAAGCCTCGGAAAAAATTTCGGATGAGCAGGAAAAACGCCAGGCGGGAAAATTGCTGATGCGTTTGCGCGAAAATCATCCGGCCTTGTTCGGCGGGCTTAAATCCTCGGCGCCGGCGGCATCAACGAAACCGCCCTCAGTTCCAGTGACCAATACGATGTCAGTACCGCCGCCGAAAACAACGGGTAGCGGCCTGCGCCCGAATTTAGCCGTGTTTACATTTGGCGAAACGAACCCGCAACAACCGGCTCAAGGTTGGGGCGTGACGCTGGCGGAAATGCTCACGACGGCGTTGATCAATTCCGGCAGTTATCGCATCATCGAGCGCCAGCAATTGGAAAAAGTTTTGGAGGAGCAGGCCCTGGGACAAAGCGGGGCGCTGGATTCTGAAACCGCCGTCGTGGTTGGAAAGATTATGAGTCTTGACGCGGTCGTTGTCGGCAGCATCAGCGCGCTAACGAACGTCTTGGAAGCCGATGCGAGAATTTTGAATGTGGAAACCGGCGAAGCGATCGCCGCGACACATTCACGCGCGGCTTCAGCCGATAATCTGCGGCAAATCGCGGAGGCATTGGCCAAAGAGATCAGCGCTCGTGCTGCGGCAATTCCGGTGCGGGCACAGTCGGATACGGTGAGCGAAATGAAGAAGTAGAATTTTTATAACTATTCGGGCGGCGCTCTTTTCAAAGAAGATAATGACAAAATAATTTGGCGACAGAATAATTAAAATCATTTTGTCATCAAATTATTTTGTCTTCTAAAAAAGCCCTCCAAGTAACTTGTCATGCTGGAAGTATCTTTTTCGGTACAAGCACAGTGCTTGATATAAAAAAGATCCCGCGCCATGCGGGATGACATGATAAAGTTACTTTTAGAATGAACTACAGCAATAGTGATCGCTGAATAGTTACGAATTTTCAATCGAAATCCAGCAGCGTGTGCGAATAGGACCGGCAATTGGCGCCGGTTTCTTTGAGATATCGGTTCCAAAAACCCTGCACGGCGAAATATTTTTCGGTATTCGCGGCGTAGGCGCCGGCAATCCACACGTCGATGTTGTGCAAATTCGGCACGCGGCCTTTCTGGCGCAGCGTGAACATTGCCCGGTCGATGTAATCGGCGCTGATCTCGTCTTTGTCAAAGTTGAATTCCGACGAGCATTCCAGCATGTCCGAGAGAATCACCAGCGTCCTTTTGCCGGTTTTGTTGCGCATGAATTGATCGCAGATGATGAACGAATTGATGATCTCGCTTTTTTCGATCTTGCCGCGGCTTTGCAAGACGCTGTCGATGTTGGCAAACATGCGCGCCGTGAGCTTGCCCACCATTTTGTGGTGTTGGGTGCGATTGTCGGTCCAGAAATCGAACGCCGGCAATTGGACGTTGAAAATCGGCGTGAAATCGGCGATGGTCAAATCGATGATTTTGCCGCCGGCGATCACGTCGCCCGGTTTCAGCGAGGTGATGATCTTTTCGAGATAAAGCTTGTAGTTTTCCCGTTCCGGCAGGGAACTCAGCGACACGTCCACAAAAACCATCACCACGCGCCGTTCGGCGGTGTCGACGTGGCTGCAGCCTGGCAGCAGCGGCAGCAGAGACAGGATATAAATCAACAATTTTTTCATAGCGGTCATTTTTGCAATGTGATTCTTTGCAAATTCCCTGGCTTTCCGGTTGAATTGTCGAGGTTTAATCGGTCAGCAAATACGCCGAGCGGGATTTGCCGTTGGTGGCGAAGCCCTCTTCTTCAAATTCCGGAATCAGAATATCCGGCAGCGTCTCGAAAGCTTGCGGCCGGCGTTCGTCGGAACGCTTGCGCAAATTGTGCTGGCGATAGACGCTGATGCGCTCGTGCGCCGCGTCGCGAATGCGGAAGATTTGATTGTGACAGGAGGATTTGAGCGCGTTGCGCTGGCTGCCGAGCTTGTTGATGCGATCCAGCGCCGCCATGTAATCCCGCTTGAATTTGAACAGCTTGAAGTCGCGCTCGTGCGCGTACCACGAGGCGTAAATCGAAATCAGGAAAACGAGAAAATTGAGCGAGAGAAAAAACAGCCAGGCGTTGAACACGGTTTCGGCGTCGGTGCTGTTTTGAATTTTGAAATAACTGTTGCGCACGGCGGCGAGCGAGTATAACGAAAAGATGATGACGCCGAGACAGCCGATTGAAAGAAAAATGAGCGGCTTTTCTTTTTCGTCTTCACGCAGAAAGCGGCCCCAGAAATGCCCCGAAACCGGAATCGCAAACGAGAGAATGAGCGCCATAATGATCGTTTCAAAACGCGCCGAGCCGAAAATGTCGAACACTTCCGCATTCATGGCCAACTCCGCGATGCCAAACACGATGATGAGCGGAATGTACCACCACGGCATCGCATCAAACATGGCGTCGCGCTCCAGCTCGCGTTTGCGAATCAAATAATTCTCCTCCGCCTGCCGCAGTCTTTCCTCCCAGGTTTTTTGCTCGCCGATGAACTTGGCGTCGCGCGATTGCCACTTTTCATACACCTTGCGAATCGCGCGATCCGCCATCTTGCAAACTTTTTGCTCGAAATCGGTGGCGCACAAAACTTCGTGCCAGTGATTGTTGTTGCTGCGATGGTTGCGCAGGCTTTTGGTGATATAATAGGAAATGCTTTGACCGCTTTGCGACGGTCTCTCTTTTTTTCCGTCGAGCCAGCCATTGAGACGCGCCTGCAGCGCGGTTGGCAATGTCCTTATTGACATATTTACACTCCATTGACAGTCGGGCAATGTCCGAATCGGCATCGTTACACGTTATTAACAGCGATTTGAATCTAATTACGTATATACCTGCAATGCCTGCGTTAGCAGAGGTTTCCCCCTAAAATTTTCTCTTCCCTTTTAAGGATTTTTTTGTTATATTGGCAAAACCTGCAATTAACGCATGTAACTCCAAGAGAAAGGCCAACCTATGAAAATCGGTGTCTTGCGCGGACAGGAAAAATCCTTTCCCGAGGCGCTTATCGACCGAATCAACCAAAAAAGTCAACACCAAAAGCTGGGCATCACTGCCGAATTTATCCTGTTGGAAGGGGTACGGATGGCGGAACCTTCCGGCTATCGCGTGATTATCGACCGGATTTCACACGAAATTCCTTTTTTTCGCGCCTATCTGAAAAACGCCATGTTAAACGGCGCCGAGGTGATCAACAATCCGTTCTGGTGGAGCGCCGACGAGAAATTTTTCAATTATGCTCTCGCCGCGAAGATCGGCATCCCGGTGCCCAAAACCGTGCTGTTGCCGCATTTCGCGCATCCGCCCAACACCAGTTCCGAATCCATGCGAAATCTCGCTTTTCCTCTCAATTGGGAAAAGATTTTCAACTACGTCGGCTTTCCCGCTTTCTTGAAACCGCACAGCGGCGGCGGCTGGAAGCACGTTTACAAAGTCAACAACCCCGACGAATTTTTCAAAGCCTATCATCAAACCGGCGATCTGGCGATGGTGCTGCAAGAGGGCATCGAATTCACCGAGTATTATCGCTGTTACACGGTTGGCCGCAGCAAAGTGCGCATCATGTTGTATGATCCCGGCAAGCCGTATCTCGGCGGCCAATATGGCGACGACGCCGGCCCGATCAATCCGGCGTTGCGCGATCGTATCACCGAGTATTGCGTGAAAATCAACAAAGCGCTGGGCTATGATTTGAACACCGCCGAGTTTGCGGTGCGCGACGGCATTCCTTATGCGATCGACTATTGCAATCCCGCGCCGGATGCCGATATCAACTCCGTCGGCGCCGTGAATTTCGAGTGGCTGGTCGAGGCCATGGCGAACCTGGCCATCGAGCGCGCCCAGCTTCCGGAAAAACCGGCGAAAGAATACGCCTGGTCGGCTTTTATCGGCGGCGGGCAATCAGGGGCTTGATTGTCATGTAAATTGCAAGACTAAAAATTTTAAAGTAGATGTTGTGTTGCCATGAACGAACCAGCGATTCAATATTACCACGAGCTGGTGTCGAAGATGGACACCGCGGCTCTGGCGGAAATTAGCGTGCGTTTCATTGACGACCTGCGCGAGCATAAAGCCTGTTACGGCGAACGCCCTCTCTCCACCTTCCTGCGTCCGAAATTTGTCTCTCCCGAGCAGTTTGATTTGATCAAAGAGGTTTGCCGCGTTTTGCGCGATGCGGTCGTCAAAGTCAAGGAAGCCATTTTCGCACAGCCGGATTTTTTTGCGCAGGTCGGGTTGAGCGAAGGCGAACGCATGCTTTGCGAAATCGATCCCGGCTTCTCGCGCCTGTCGATCACCTCGCGCTGGGATTCTTTTATGACAGAATCACCGATTTCTTTTGATAAAAATAAAAAGAAAGTCGGGGGCATCGTGCTAAAATTTGTCGAGCTAAACGCCGACACGCCGGCCGGCATCGCGTACAACGACGTGATGTCGGACATTTATTTGCGCCTGCCGTTCATGACGGAGTTCCGCCAACGTTACAACGTCCAACCGTTTGCCGTGCGCGCGATTTTGCTCCGCGAGCTGCTCGATACGTACAAGGAATGGCAGGGCAACAAAAGCGGCCGCAAAATGCCGCAAATCGGCATCATCGACTGGCGCGGCGTTTCGACCTGGCCGGAGTTCGAACTGCTGCAGGAATATTTTGTGAGCCAGGGCATCAAAACCGTGCTGGCCGATCCGCGCGAGCTGGATTATGCTCACGACAAAAGCGGGCGCGGCATTTTGCGCGCCGGCGATTTTGAGATCGATCTTATTTACAAGCGCGTCGTCACCAACGAGTTCATCGAAAAACTCGACGAAGTGCAGGCGATGTACAACGCGGTTAAAAATCACGACGTGTGCCTGATCAATCCCTTCCGCGCCAAGCTCGTGCACAAAAAATCCCTTTTTGCCCTGCTCACGCATGAGCGCAATCAGCATTTGTTTAATGCCGAAGAACAGGAAGTGATTCGCCGGCACATTCCGTGGACGAGGCGCCTCGAGCAAACCAAAACGATTTATCAAGGACAGACTATCGATCTGTGTGAGTATGTTAGCCGGCATAAGGACGATTTTGTGATCAAGCACAATGATGAATACGGCGGCCGCGGCATTCATCTCGGTTGGGAAACGCCGGCTGAAGAGTGGGAAAAAATCATCCAACAGGCGCTGGATGATTTTTACGTCGTGCAAGAAAAAGTTCCCATCGCGCGCGAAAGCTTTCCGTATTTTGATAACGGCTTGCGCTTCGCGGATTTGATCGTGGATTTCGATCCGTACGTCTTCGGCCCGGTCGTCGGCGGGGTGTTGACGCGGCTATCGGCCTCATCGCTGGCGAACGTGACGGCAGGAGGGGGTTCGACGTCGACGTTTTTGATTGAGCGGAAGTGACAAAATAATGATCTATGAGAGGTGAGCAAAAATGGATCCTGAAATATTGAAAGTCGTTGGTCAAGTTGCTGGGGTAGCTGGAGTAGCGTTGGGAGTCCTTCTTATCCTATTTCGCGAAGTTATTCGAAAATCAATTTTTCCCAAACTTACCAAGCAACAAGGTTTTCGCCTTTTAACTTTGGTGGTGGTTTTGGTTTTTTTTATTACTTTGGTTGGTATTGCAGCTTGGCTCTGGGGAAGCTTGGCGCAGAAAGGTGGTACGGAAACATCACCAAGGAAACCTCAAGCCTCGAAAAAGAATGATGACTCACCGGACTACGCCATTAATCAGAACAACATTCCAGAAACGGCGGTTCAACACCTCGCGCAATTTCACAAAAAAGGTGAACAAATCAAACAGATTGCTTTTGCACCAAATGCAGGTTGGGTGATCCTGCGCGGCTGGAATGACTTTTGGCACAATGATATCCCCAACGACATGGCTGATACATTGATGGCATACTACAAGCGAAAAGAAGAAATCAAATCGATTGCTTTTGCCCCTAACGGAGCATGGATCATATTATGGGGAAAAAATGGTTTTTGGTGTAGTAGTGGTATCCCGAAAGATTTGATTGATAATTTGTTTGAATGTATCAATACTGGCAAAGTAATCAAACAAGTGGTCGTTGCGCCCAATTGGGATTGGATTATTTTATTGGGAAAAAATGATTTTTTGCAAAAGGACATTCCTCAAGATATGTTTGATAAATTACTGAAATTTCAAAAAGAGCAAGAAGAAATTAAACAGGTTACTTTCGCGCCAAATTCTGGGTGGCTAATTTTACGCGATTGGAATGGCTTTTGGCAAAACCGCATCCCTAAAAAAATGGCCGATAAATTGTGGGAATATAGCAAAAATGACGAAGAAATTAGGCATGTTGCTTTTGCTCCGAATTCTGGATGGTTGATTCTTGGAAGTTAGTCAATTATAGGCTTGTGCAAGAGTAGTTTTAATTTTATTTGAGTAAATCGCCTCAGGAGGAACCAACCCATCATGAAAGAAAAATTCACCATCGGCATCGAAGAAGAATTTCAGATCGTCGATCCGGTCACGCGCGAGCTGCGCTCGCATGTGTCGCAGATGCTCGCGGAAGGCAAGATGATTTTGCAGGAACACATCAAGCCGGAGATGCACAAATCCGTCGTCGAAGTCGGCACCGGCATTTGCGCCAACATCAAAGAAGCGCGGCAGAGTGTTTGGGAATTGCGGCGGGGGATTTGCCAACTCGCCAAGAAGAGCGGGTTGTGCATCGTCGGTGCCGGCACGCATCCTTTTTCCGACTGGCGCGAGCAGGAGATCATGGACCACGAGCGCTACAAAGTGATCATCGATGAGATGGGCGACATCGCCCGCGCCAATTTGATCTTCGGCCTGCACGTTCACATCGGCATCGATGACCGAGAAACCGCCATCGCCTTGCTGAATCAAATGCGCTATTTTTTGCCGCACATTTTGGCGCTTTCGACCAGCTCGCCTTTTTGGCTGGGCCGCAACACCGGCCTGAAATCCGTCCGCGCCTCGATTTTCAAACGCTTCCCGCGCACCGGCATTCCGGATTATTTCAATTCCTGGGCGGATTTTGAAAATTTTGTTAACATGTTGATTAAAACCGGCTGCATCGACAACGGCAAGAAAATCTGGTGGGACATTCGCCCGCACGCCTTTTTCAACACACTTGAAGTGCGCATTTGCGATCTGCCGACCCGGCTTGACGAAACGATTGCCATCGCGGCGTTGATTCAGGCAACCGTTGTCACGCTCTATAATTTACGCCAGCGGAACATGAGCTTCAATATTTACCGCCCGACGCTGATTGAAGAAAACAAATGGCGCGCCTCGCGCTACGGCATTCGCGGCAAAATGATCGACTTCGGCAAACAGGAAGAAGTCGATTACCGCGATTTGATATATGAATATATTCGTTTCGTCGACGAGGCGGTGGATGAGCTTGACAGCCGCCACGAGATCAACTACATTCATCAAATTCTCGAACACGGCACCAGCGCCGACCGCCAGCTCGAAGTTTACGAAAAAAGCGGCCATGATCTGAAAGCCGTCGTCGATTATTTGATTCAAGACACGATGGAAAATTGCCATTGAGTTCTGCAAAACTCAAATTTAGAAATGCCTTGCAGTTTTTGAAGAGTGTTCATATTCTGCGCTTTCCCCATCATCCTCATATATAACGAGATGAAATCCATCTTCAGTGGGAGCGAAATTCCATCTGCGACAAAAAGTATTGAAAATGCGCCGCTCGACGCCGGGTAGGTTCATATCTTTTTTAAACGAAAATGGCGTAAAGGCGTCCTCTTCGTAGTTGCCGGCAACAGAAAAAATTTGTTTTTAGCAAAGCCGGCTTAACTCGACAATATTAAGTTAAAATTTGTCATTTCGAGCGTAGCGAGAAATCTACTTCAAAAGAGTCTCCCTTCGGCCGGAATGACAGCTTGAGGCTAAGTCAAGTTAAGTTTAAAGCTGAATTTGCAATGATAAGGAGGTTCGGAGTGATTTTGATCGTCTTGCAAGCCATTTCAAAGTTTAAGATAGAAATAAAAAATGAAAAAGCGGCGGGAAGAATCTTCAAGCGGCTGCTTTTTGTTGTAAGCGGCATTTTGACGATTCTGCCGATGCGCGTGGTTTTGGCGCAAAGCAGCGGCAATGCGGCGCCCGCCGCTTCTGCGCATTCGGCTCCGGAGGCGAAGCAATTTGATTTTTGGCTCGGCGAGTGGGAACTTGCCTGGCCCGGCGAGCAGACCGGGTTGCCCGCCGGCCAAATCGGCCGTGGAACCAACAGCGTCAAAGCCATTCTCGATGGCGCCGTGATTCAGGAGAACTTCGTCGACAACGCGCCCAACTCTTTGCGCGGCATGAGTGTTTCGGTTTACAACCAGCGTTTGGGCAAATGGCAGCAAACCTGGGTTGACAATCAAGGCGGCTATCTGGATTTTGCCGGCGAATTTAAAGACGGCAAGATGATTCTGGCGCGCTCCGCCACAACTAAAGATGGCAAGGAAATCATGCAGCGCATGGTTTGGCACAACATCAAGCCCGACGAACTCGACTGGAATTGGGAGGCTTCGCAAGACGGCGGCAAAACGTGGCAGGTAAACTGGCAAATTCATTATAAAAAGAAGCAAGCGAAATGATCGCTTTGAAATTAGCTTGAACACCGACAGGTCACTGCGGCGAGGAGAACGGAGTCAAGGAATTCATGAACGCAGTGAAAAAAGCAGGACGTGAGGACCATCGTTTGCAATTAAGCAAAAAGGATCGAACCGCAGTGTTGGAAGTTCTATCCGGTTATCTCCACGACAAAAGCCGCACGGTCAGAATGTTTTCCATGCAAGCGCTCGCCAATCTTGCCGTTGAGGAAGCGAAGCTTCGCCCGCAAGTCATCGCCCTGTTGCAGGACTCAATCAAAACCGGCAGTCCCGCCATAAAAAATCGCGGCCGCAAGTTGCTGGAAAGCTTGAAAAGATTATTATGATCAAACGAAACGCACAAAGATATGTCTTCAGTTTACACCTCGAATCGGAGAATTGAACATGAAGCGTTACACACAAACCCTCGCGGTTTATTTTTTTCTCATTTGGGCCGCGGTCGGCGTTTGCGCACAGGATTTAAAGTACCTCGAATACGACACCGATCTGATTTCAGGCCAGGTTTACAAAGAGCGGCGCGAAAAGCTCATGCAGCAAATCGGCAGCGACGCGGTGGCGATTTTCTATGCGAATCCGGAGCGCAATCGCAATGCCGATCTGGAGTTTCCGTATGCGCCGAACAGCGACTTTTATTATTTGACCGGCTTTCGGGAGCCGAATGCGATTCTGGTTTTGGCGCCGAAAGGGACGTCCGTCCGCAGCCTTGAAGACAGCACGAAAAGAATCACCGTGCGCGAGATTTTGTTCGTGCAAGCGCGCAACCCGCAATTTGAAAAATGGAACGGCCGGCGTTACGGGCCGGAAGGCGCGATGAAGCTGCGAGGGTTTGAGTATGCCGCGGCCAACGACAAGTTCAAAACGATGTTGTCTCCCCTGTTTTTTTCCGCGCAGGCGAAGTCGTTGTACGTGCCGACGTTTCGCTCCGATCTCAGCGGCGAAATTGCGGAGCTGCTGCAGCCGTTGCGCGCGATGACGCAGCAATTCAACGGCTTTGTCGAGATGCGCGACCCCACCGCGCTGGTGCGCAAAATGCGCGTGATCAAATCGCCCGAAGAAATCGCGCTGCTGGCGAAAGCCACCGAGATCAGCGCCGCGGCGCATCGCCAAGCCATGATGTCGGTCGAGCCTGGTATGGGCGAGTATGAGTTGGAGGCGATTTACGAATACGTTTTCCGCAAGCTCGGCGCCGAGCAAAACGGTTATCCGTGCATCGTCGCTTCCGGAGAGAATGCGATCATTCTGCACTACAACACCAATCGCCGCCAAATCAAAGACGGCGATTTGGTGCTGGCGGATTGCGCGGCGGAGTATCGCGGCTATTCGAGCGACATCACGCGCACGTATCCGGCCAACGGCAAATTCTCCAAAGCGCAGCGCGAGATTTATCAAATCGTGCTCGACGCACAGAAAGCCGCGATCGCTGCGATCAAACCCGGCGTCGCCTGGCAGGAAGTTTCAAAAAAGGCCGATGAAGTTTTGACCGAAGGTTTGTTCAAGTTCGGCGTCATCAAGGAGAAGAAAACTCAGGCGATGAAGAGGTTTTATTATCACGGCCTCGGCCATCCCGTCGGCCTCAACGTGCATGATGTGGGGCAACCGATCATGGAGGCGGGAATGGTTTATACCGTTGAACCAGGCATTTACATCGCCGAAGGCAGCGAGGGCGTTGATCCGGCTTATTTCAACATCGGCGTGCGCATCGAAGATGTGATTCTCGTGACGGCAGACGGCAACAAAAATCTTTCGGCTGCCGCGCCGCGCGAGATTGCCGAGATCGAGGCGTTGATGAAACAAAAGGGCGTTGGCAATCTGGCGATTCAGTAACTTGAAAAATCAGGCGATAATTTTTCCAGCCTTCGTTTTTTTCATTTTTTCTTGCACTGGGCGAAGCGCTGAAGTCGCGCCGCCGGTCGGATTAGCCAAGCAAGTATTGGCGGATTCATCGTACGCGTGGATCAGCATCGAAACGCCGCACTTCCGATTTCATTACGAGGCGAACACGTATGCGGCGCGGCATTTTGCCGAGTTGCGCCAGGGCGCCGAGGAAGCCCGTCTCCACGCGCTGGAGATTTTGGGAGAAAAAAATTATGCGCCGGTGATCGACTTGTTCTATCTGGATTCGCGCGAGAAAATGATTCCGGCGCTCGGCAGCCAACCGGCGGGCTGGTCGGAGCATCAATCCAACACCGTGCTGTTGGCGTGCAATGCGAACATCCACCCGTTTCATCGCCATGAAATCATGCACGTGCTTTCGATGAATTTGTGGAAAATGCCACGCCTGCTGGAAGCGTGGTTGTTGGAGGGACTGGCGGTTTATGCCGACGCGCCGTGCGCGGGTTACAGCTTGCACGAAATTGCGGCGCATCTGCAGCGGGAGAAAAAATTGGTCTCGCTGCACTCGTTGGTTTTTCGATTCCACAAGCAAGACGATTTGCGCGCTTATATGCAGAGCGGCAGCTTCGTGCAATTTCTTTATGAAACTTATGGCCGTGAAAAATTGCGCCGCTTGTGGGAACATGGCGTAGCCCATTTGCCGGAGATCACCGGCAAGAGTTATCGCGAAACCGAAATGGAATGGCGCGCGTTTCTGCAAGGCGTCGAGCAAACCGGATCCGAAGTGGATTGGCAGTTGCTGATTGAGAAGGGATGTTGGTGAAATAGGGTCCGAAGTCCGAGGTCAAACGTCCGAAGTCTAAATAATTAGGCCCGATAACCGAAATAAAAAAAGCTTTTAAAAAATCCCCAACGGATTAAACAACGATCAACGAATATGCTACGATTCGCCGAAAAAAATTATAAGGAATTTCCATGCCCGCCTATGTCGTCGTTGAAATCACTGTAAATGATGCAGAAAATTACGAGCGCTACAAACAACTCGCCCCGCCTTCGATTGCGGCTTATGGCGGCCGCTATCTCGTGCGCGGCGGCAAAACGGAAACGCTCGAGGGCGAGTGGAATCCGCCGCGTTTTGTGATCCTCGAATTTCCAACCGCCCAACAAGCGCGCGCCTGGTGGGAATCTCCCGAGTATGCTCCTGCCAAAGCGCTGCGACAGGAAAGCGCCGGCACCGAGATGATTCTCGTTGAAGGCGTTTGACGTAGCGCAGACTTCCAGTCTGCAAACCAAGCTGGCAGGATGCCTGCGCTACAAATTTTCGTGCCCTTGATAGTTATTTCAGAGCAGTCTATGTTGAATCGGATAACCATAATGAGCACGAAAAACTTTAAGACCCAGTGAATGAAAAAAATTGAGAAACCCCAAGCCGGCGAGTACGCGCCGTATGCCATCATATACATCGGATTGTTGCCGGATGATGGGCTGGTTTTAAAGTATTTGCAAGATAATTTGCATGCCACGAAAAATTTAATTCTCTCTCTTCCCGCAGAAAAACCGGCTTATCGCTATGCCGCAGGGAAATGGACGATAAAAGAAATTCTCGTTCACATCAGTGACGATGAGCGGATTTACGCGTACCGCGCGTTGCGATTTGCGCGAAACGATAAAACCGAGTTGCCAGGTTTCGAGCAGGATGATTACGCCCGTTATTCCGGCGCGAATGCGCGCAGCCTCGATGACATACTGGAAGAGTTGACGACCGTGCGCAACGCCACGATTTCTTTGTTCAACAGTTTCGATAATGAAGCGCTCACCCGAGCCGGCGTGGCGAATGGAAATATCATGAGCGTTCGCGCCGCCGCGTATCACCTCGCCGGGCATGAGTTGCATCATATCAATATTATCAAAGAGCGTTATTTGTAAGTTCACTTCGACGATGAAACGTAGTCACGCCCCCTTGTGGGGCGCTGCTGAAATAGTAAACGACTAGTTTTTGAACAGCCGCCCACAAGGGGCGGGGACTACAAAAGCCTGTATACGCAAATGAAAACAGAAAAGAATGCGCGCATGATTTCGCGCCGGCTCATTGCCGCCGCGCTTCTCGGATTCGGGCTCGCACAATCGGTCAACGCGCAAGATTGGCCGCAATGGCGCGGCCCCACGCGCGATGGGATTGTGGCTGCTGCAAACGTGCCGGCCGCGTGGCCTGATTCGCTGCGTCGTGTCTGGCGCGTCGACATCGGCGAAGGTTACTCATCGCCGGTTGTTGCAGCTCGGCGCGTGTTCGTTCACAGCCGCCGCGATCCGGAAGAGATTGTCACGGCTCTCGATCTCGCAAGCGGCAAAATTCTCTGGCAGCAAAAATATCCGGCAACGTTTGCAAAAAATCGCTACGCGACGAAGATGGCAAAAGGCCCGAATGCAACGCCGCTCGTTGTGGGCAATCGTCTCTTCACGCTCGGCGTGACCGGCGTGCTCACAGCGTGGGATACAGCGACCGGACGTTTGCTCTGGCGCAATGATTTTTCAAAAACGGTTGATACGTCGAAACTTTTCTGCGGCACTTCCGCTTCACCGCTCGCGCTCGGCGAGCTCGTGGTGATTCAAGTGGGCAGCGACGTGTACGGCGGAAAAATTTTGTCGCTTGATCCTGCCAATGGCGCCATCAAATGGGAATGGCGCGGCCATGGACCAGGTTATGCCTCGCCGGTGGTGTTCGACATCGCGGGCAAGATGCAGATCGTGACGTTGACCGATAGCTCGATCGTCGGCCTCGATGCGAAAACCGGCGGCCAGCTTTGGTCCGTGCCGTTTCTCGATGATTGGCATGAGAACATCGCAACGCCGATTTGGACCGGATCGCTTCTCATTGTCTCCGGCACGCGCCAAGCCACCCATGCCTACGCGTTGCAGCAAAATAATGGCAAGTGGGAAGCAAGCGAAGTGTGGAAGAACGCGGAGGTGGCGATGTATATGAGCTCGCCGGTTTATGCCGATGGTTTGATCTACGGCCACTCCGCGCGGCAGAAAGGCCAGTTCGTTGCGCTCGACGCAAAGACCGGCGCGATTCGTTGGGCCACGGAGGGACGCGAAGGCTGGCATGCTTCGGTGCTGCTCACGCCACGCCATGTCGTTTATCTGACCAACGGCGCTGATCTCGTTGTCGCTCGCCGCAACACGGCGACGTTTGAGATCGAGCGGCGTTACGACGTTGCCGACGCCGAGACGTTTGCCATGCCGGTGCTGCTCGGCGCGGATGTTTTCGTGCGCGATGCGACGGGGATTATTCGGCTGACGACGTCCGAGCGGTGAAATTTAAGAAAGCGGCATTCGATTAAATGTCGAAGATAATCGTTACCAAATTAACGCGGCAAGACGCGCCGCTCGTCTTCGATTGGGTGATGCGCTTGCTCAATGAGCTGGGCGAAGAAGGCGAGGAGCTTGGCGCGCTCGCCGAGGATAAAGTCTTGCAAGCCTGGCGCGAGATGGAAGATCGCTTTCACGTCTTCGCCGCCAGGACCGGCGCTGGCGATATTTGCGGCATTCTCACGCTGGCCGAAGCGTTTGCCATTTATGCGAACGGCAATTACGGCATCATCAACGAAATGTACGTGGCGCCGGAATATCGCTCGGCGGGCATCGGCGCGAAGCTCGTTGATGCCGTCAAAGAATTTGGCAAACAACGGGGATGGACGCGCATCGACGTTACCGCGCCGGAATCCGAGCGCTGGGAACGCACGCGGCGCTTTTATGAGAAGCAAGGCTTCGTGTTTACCGGTCCGAAATTAAAATTTTTGTTGTGAAAAATAGTAACTATTCGGGCACACCTTGAAAGGCAAAACTATTTGAGGCAAAACAATTAACAGCTTTTTAGTTGAATTGTTACCCTCGAAAGGAATTAGAATGAAATCTCGCATTTGTTTTTTCGTTGTCACACTTTTTTTCATCGTTGGTTTTTCGCCCAAAAACAATGAGACGAATAATTCGCCAAATTCCAGTTCGCCCAACAACAAATATCGCGGCGCGGAGCTGATCACCGCGGCGCAGTTGAAAGATTATCTCACCTTCATCGCCGCCGACGAGCTGGAAGGCCGCAACACGCCTTCGCGCGGGCTGGACGTCGCGGCGAAGTTTCTCGCGACCAACTTGTCGCGCTGGGGCATCAAACCGGCCGGCGACGACGGCACGTACTTCCAACGCATCGCCTTGACGAAAACCACGGTTGACTCGGCGCAAAGCTTTTTGGAGATCAACGGGCAGCGCTATCGTTTTGGCAACGATTTTCTCGCCAGCACGAATTTTGGCGGCGGAACTGCGAGCGGTCCGCTGATCTACGTCGGCCATGCCTACATTTTTCATAAAAAGAATATCAACCCCTTCAAAGACCTCGACCTCAAAGGCAAAATCGTCGTTTGGACGAATGAGTTTCCGAAAGGCACGAGCAATGCGGATTATGCCGGCAAAGAGGGGGTGGATTGGGACGATCCGGTAAAATACGCCGTTAAAAACGGCGCGCTCGGCATCATTTCCATTCCGCGATTCCAAACCTTGGCGGGCTGGGAACAAACCCAAAAAAATGCCGCCACGAACGGCGACTTGGCTGTGGAGAAATTTCAAACCGAAGACGCGCCGAAGATTCCGATGATTTGGCTGGCGCCGCGATTAACCAACATGCTGTTTCGCGGCGAGAAAGAGAACGCCAACAAAGTGTTCAACAGCGCCGCGGCGGGGGAGCCGGTTGCGGCTTTCGAATTTGCCGCCGAGAAGAAAGTCGCTTTCACGGTGGTGACGAAAACCGAACGGCTACACACGCAAAACGTCGTCGGCGTGTTGGAAGGCAGCGACGGCGGCTTGAAAAAAGAATACGTTGCGCTCGGCGCGCACTACGATCACGTCGGCACCGGCAATCCGGTCAACGGCGATGCGATTTACAACGGCGCCGACGACGACGGCTCCGGCACGGTGAGCGTGCTGGCGATTGCGGAAGCGCTGGCGAAAGGCCCGCGTCCCAAGCGTTCCGTTCTTTTTGTCTGGCACACCGGCGAAGAGCAAGGCTTGTGGGGCTCGGAATATTTTGTCAAATATCCGACCGTGCCGGTTGACAACATCATCGCGCAATTGAATCTCGACATGGTCGGGCGCTCGAAAAAATCCGGCGACACCAACCGGCGGAACGCCGAGCTTTCCGGTCCGAACGAAATTTACGTCGTCGGCTCCAAGCTGATGAGCACCGCACTCGGCGCCTTGAGCGAGTCGGTCAACAAGTCGTATTACAATCTCGCGTTCAATTATAAATACGACGATCCCAACGATCCCAACCGCTTCTTCTTCCGCAGCGACCATTTTAACTACGCGCAAAAGGGCATTCCGATCATTTTCTATTTCGACGGCGTACACGAGGATTATCATCGGGTGACGGATCACGTCGAGAAAATCGATTTCGAGAAAATGCAAAAAGTCGCGCGCACGGTTTACGCGACGGCGTGGGAGCTGGCGGGCGGCATGAAGCGGCCGGCGGTCGACAAACAATTGCCGCCGGAGCTAACGCGCGGGCGTTGAAGGAACGCTCGGAGTATCGCCTTCTCCGCCACGCATCCTTATGAAACAAGGCATGACGGAGCGGGGTAGGCGTAAGATTTCAGGCGGCATTTTTTCATCATGATCTCATGAAGTTAAAGATTCAGTTTCTCCCATTCGCTCAAATACATCATCGGCAACTCCCGCGGGGCCTTCGGCAAATTGCAGATCAATTCGAGCAGGTTGTCGTCCGGATCTTTGAAAAAGACGGAGCAATTCGCCTGCCTCGGCCGCACGACCGGCTCGAGCGGCTCGAATTCTTTGTGGCGTATCGGCGCGATGCCGAGCTGATGCAACCAAGCGAAGGCGCGTTTCATATCGGCATAATCGATTTGAAAAGCGAGATGCTTGGTTGCAATCTTCGGGATTTCAGCCTGCCACAAACCGATCCAGCTTTGCTTCGGCACGATCCATAAAAACGCCGTGTTGCCTTCGTGCAGCGCGAGTTGCAATCCGAGTTTCTGGTAAAATGAAATAGCGCGCGCCAGATCACTCACTTGCACATGCACTTCGTAGAGGCCTTTGATCATTGATAACCCTTTTCATTGTTATTTACGCCATTCGCCCACCGGCCACTGTATATGCCGAACGACAATCCGGCTCACTCCTTGCGTGACGCAGAGAGCTGCGCTTGGTTCCTCCGTTTCGATTCTGTTGGCCCCGATCACTCAATAGAACAGGTTCATCGCTGCCAGAACCCGACGTCGGGCTGTGAGACCCGAATGGCGGTATCGGTAGATCAGAATTGTTACGACGAGAAGCGCGAGACCCATCGAAACCGTGAGCCATTTGCTTTCGTCCACAATAAATGCAACGAGTTGATTGGCCATAATTCATTCCTTGAATATAAAGCGCAATATGGCTGAACGGAATTTGGGGGTACGGAGTCTATTTTTGAAACAACGCAACACACGGAATTGATCACCAGAGTCGATAGTTGACATAATGATTTTGACCTCATAATTTTTTGCCATAAATTTTTTATCCGTTGAGGCAGATGCTTTTAAATGTGTTGGTTGTGCTTTTCCACACGCTGTTGTAGAAAGATTACAAACAATTTTTTCGAATCGCAAGCTTTCTTGCAAGTAGAACCTTAATTTTGCACATATAAAGCCAAACCCCGATTTTCCTTGTATTTGCTAAAACCCATTAGTGGTCGTTTTGAGCATATAATGCAAAATCGGGGTAGAAACCTTATATTTTAGGAGAGATCAAATGCTCAAAGGCCCATCAATTCTGCTTCTTGCTTTAATTGCGTTGTCGATCGCCAACGCCGCACTGAAAGACAACAACTGGCCGCAATGGCGCGGCTCAGACGGTACGGGGGTCTCTGATGAAAGCAATCTTCCCGCAGAATGGAGCAGCAACAAAAATATCAAATGGAAAACGCCGCTTTCCGGCAGCGGCAATTCTTCGCCGATTGTGTGGGGCAACCGCGTCTTCATTACCTCGGAAATCGAAGGCGAGATCGTTCCCGGCGCGCAGGCGGTGAAGCACGTCATCGACGGCCAGGATTATAAGCATCCCGACGCGGTGGGCGCCGATCGCCATCACACGCTGAAAGTGATCTGCCTCGAGCGCGACACTGGAAAAATGCTTTGGGAACAAATCGCTTACGAAGGCACAGTCTACGATGATCGCCATCGCAAGAGCAGCCACGCTTCGCCGACGCCGGCGACCGATGGCAAATATGTTTTTGCTTATTTCGGCACCGAGGGTTTGTATTGTTATGATTTCAACGGGAAGCTGATTTGGAAAACCTCGCCGGGTCCAATTGCCACGGTCGGGATGGGCACCGCGACTTCGCCGGTGTTGTTTGAAGATTACGTTATCTTGCAATGCGACGAAGACAATGGCGAGAAGTCTTTTGTTGTGGCTTATCACAAAAAGAACGGCAAGGAAGCCTGGAAAACGCCGCGCCAAGTGCAAGCGAGCTGGACGACACCCTTGCTCGTGCGCAGTCCGCAACGCGCCGAACTGATCACCAGCGGCAACGAGTTCATTATTTCTTATGATCCGAAAACCGGCAAAGAATGGTGGCGCACAAAGGGACATGCGAGCAATGCGATCGCGTCGCCGGTAGCGGGACATGGTCTGGCAATCGTGTCCGCCGGTTTTCCGCTCAAGCGCATGCTCGCCGTCAAGCTTGGCGCCACTGGCGAGTTGGATAGCCTGAATGCAAATATCGTTTGGCGATATAACAAAGGCATCGCTTATGTGCCTTCGGGAATTCTTTACGGCGATTACATGTACGTGATGACCGACCGCGGCATTCTCACTTGCCTGGAGGCGAAGACCGGCGCCGTGGTTTATGAAGGCGGGCGGCTGCCGATGCCCGCGACGTTCACCGCCTCGCCCGTCGCCTGCGAAGGCAAGCTGCTGCTGACCAGCGAAGACGGCGACACTTTCGTCATCAAAGCCGGCGCGCAACACGAAGTGCTGGCGACCAATTCCATCGGCGAACCGGTTTACGCTTCGCCGGCGATTTCCGACGGCATGATTTTTATTCGCGGCGAGAAAAATTTATATTGCATCGGCAAGATGTAAGGCAAAACTATTTGGGGCAAAACTATTGGCTGCGTTCGTAGGATCGCTTTAATAGTTTTGCCTATAATCGTTTTGCCTTTATTTTAGTGTTTTGCTTGGTGAATACTTCATGACAGGAGAGCATAAATGAAATTCAAAACTGCTATTCTGAGCATAATCATTTTGCTCGGCGTTTACGGCTTCGCGGCAGACAAATCGAATTTCAGCGGCACGTGGACGCTGGACAAAGACAAAAGCTTCAGCAATCCGCCCGGGCTCGAGCAAACCATGACCATCACCCACAACGGCGATCAGATCAAGCTCGAAGGCAAACAAAAGTCGGCGCGAGGCGAAGTCGATCTCAACGAGAGTTATACTTTGGACGGCAAGGAAACCGACTTCACGCCGCCAAGCCCGCCCAACGCCAAAGGCAGGCGCAAGGCGTACTGGCTGCCGAACAATAAAGGCATCGTCGTTGAAGATGAGATCACCACGGAATCTTCCAACGGCGCGGTGACGCAGCAGATCATGCGCAAATGGCTGCTCTCGGCTGACGGCAGCACGCTGACTATCGATTATTACTTTGACACGCCGCGCGGTCCTTTCGAGGGCAAGCGCGTTTTTGTGAAAAAGAAAGATCCTCCTGAATGACACCCCCTCTTCCATCTGTAACTGAGGCGGCCTCATGGGTTTTCCAGAAATCTCCTTGACATTGCGCGCCGCGAGCTATATATTAGCCCAGTGACAAAATTTTTCATTGCTGTTTGTTTTTCGATTATTCAAGGAAAAGAGATGGAAAAATTTTTAATGATTGGTTTAGGAATGGTTCTGCTCACGGCCTGCCACCAGCAGCAACCGGCCACCACGCCGGCGGCGGCTGGCTTGCGCAAGATCAGCGCGGCGGATTCGCAAACCGTCGCGCGCCTGCGGCAGGGCGGCGTGAAGATTCTGGTTCAGCAGCCGGATTATCTCATTGTCTACAGCGATAGCGCGGCGATGCAGGCTTTGGCGATGAATGCGCAGCCGGCAACCGAAAAAGATCTCGTGCAGCGGCTGGTTCGCATTCACTTCACCGACAAAACACAATTGCAAAAAATCGCCGACCTCGGCGTCGACGTCTGGGAGGTGGAAGGCGATACCGTGACGGCGCGGGTTTATGATCTGTATCTCGAACAACTCAAACAAGACGGGTTTAACTATCGCCTTCTCAAAATGGACGCCAGCGCGCCGGAGGACAAATGAAATACAGTCGAATTGGACGCTCACTCGGTTTGTTTGTTATCGCATTTTTGTTGATCGGCGGACGCTGTGACAACGGCGGCGGGCCGGGCAATCCTCCCAATGCGGGTTTATATCACACGTATGCCGAGATTAACGATGAGCTGCACCAACTCGCTGCCGCCCATCCGCAGATCGCGCAGGTCAGCTCGATCGGCAAATCCCTCGAAGGCCGTGATTTGTGGGCGATCAAAATCAGCGACAACGTCACGCAAACCGAAGCCGAGTCCACCGTGGTTTTTCTCGGCGGGCATCATGCGCGCGAGTGGATTGCGGTCGATGTGCCTTTTCTTTTGGCCAAACAGTTGTTGGATCGATACGGCGCGGACACGACGATCACCCGCTTGGTGAATCAGGCCGAAATCTGGATCGTGCCGCTGGTGAATCCGGACGGGCATCAATACTCGGTGACGAACGATCGTTTGTGGCGCAAGAACCGGCGCAACAACGGCGACGGCACGTTTGGCGTCGATCTCAATCGCAATTATAGTTTTCAATGGGGAGGCCCCGGCTCTTCGCGGGACACTTTTTCAGATATCTACCGCGGCACGGCGCCGTTTTCCGAGCCTGAAACCCAGGCGGTGCGCGATTTCTTGCGGCAACACCGGCCGCGCAGCTTGATTTCGTATCACAATTTTTCGCAGCTCATTCTTTACCCGTGGGGATTTACCAATAATCCGGCGCCTGGCGAGCCGTTGCTGCACAACCTGGCCGTCGCGATGGCTGATCGTATTCGCGTCGTGCACAACGTTTCTTACACGCCGGAACAAAGCTCGGATTTGTATCTCGCCAGCGGCGACACCACCGACTGGCTCTATGCGGAATTTGGCGCGCCGTGCTTTACGATCGAATTGCGGCCGCGTTCGGCTGTGCCGGGATTTGAATTGCCGGAAAGTGAAATCACGCCGACGTTCGAAGAAAATCTGCCGGCGGCGTTGCATCTCATCGATTGGTCGCTGCAATCGCCGACGGTGACATTGTAAATGAAACCGTTTTTTGATGTTGCCATGACATGCCTGTTGCGCCGTTAGTTTCCGCCGTTATTCCGACGTTTAATCGCGCCGATTTTTTGCGCGAGGCCATTGACTCCGTTCTTGCCCAAACCGAAAAAGATTTTGAGCTGATCATCGTCGACGACGGTTCAACCGATCACACTAAAGAAATGCTTGCAGCTTACGGTGAGCAGATTCATTATCTTTTTCAATCGAATGCCGGCGCTTCGGCGGCGCGCAATCTTGGCATTCGTCACGCCCAAGGCAGATTCATCGCGTTTTTAGACTCCGACGATCTCTGGCTGCCGAAAAAACTCTCGCGCCAAATCGAATGGATGGCGGCGCATCCGAACATCATGCTGTGTTACACCGACGAGATCTGGATTCGCCGCGGCGCGCGCGTCAATCAAAAAAAGATTCATGCCAAAGCCAGCGGTTGGATTTATCCGTTGTGCCTGCCGCGCTGCATCATCAGCCCCTCGTCGGTCTTGATGCGCCGGGAGTTGTTCGATGCTGTTGGCTTGTTTGACGAGCAACTCCCGATTTGTGAAGATTACGATCTTTGGCTGCGCGTCGCCTCGCGCTTCGAAGTGGGATTTATTTCCGAACCGCTGATCGTCAAGCGCGGCGGCCACCCGGATCAACTGTCGCATCGTGAGTGGGGCATCGACCGTTATCGCGTGGCGGCGTTGATGAAAATTTACGAGAGCGGCGTTTTAAGCGAAGCCTGGCGCCGGCAAACGGCGGAGATGATTTGTTTCAAATGCCGGATTCTCGAGAACGGTTTTCGCAAAAGAAACAAAATAGAAGAGGCCCTGTATTATGCCGGCTTGAAAGAACGAATAAGCCGGGCTCTGTCCGAGGCGGAGAAAATGGCGCCTAACAGCGTTTTTTGATGGCGCGAGTAAGTTGTCATTCCGAGCGCCGGCGAGGAATCTGTTTACAGGCAGATTCCTCGTCGCTGTGCTCCTCGGAATGACATATCCATACCATTTGAAAAACGCTATAAATGGCCGGCATGTTTGGCGGGATCAATGTGTGTGCGTGACGTTTGCACGAAAGGAGTGTCAGATGATTCACATACAAAAAATTCTCTTCCCCACGGATTTTTCGGATACCTCCAGCGCCGCGCTCGGCCACGCCTTGATGCTGGCGGATCGTTTTCGCGCTGATCTCATCATGCTCCACGCCGCCGACCCGGGCGAACCGCCGCAAAACCTGCGCTTTCCGGAAATAGAACCCGCGACGAATGAAATCGAAGCGCGTCTCGAAGAGCAGCTTGAGAAAATTATCGGCGCCGAGCCGACACAAAATCTGCGCGTCGAGCGCGTCGTGCATCAGAATCACGATCCGGTTGCAGAAATTTGCTCCTTTGCTGACGCCCGCCAAATCGATTTGATCATCATGGGAACGCATGGCCGCACCGGGCTGAGCCATTGGCTCTCCGGCAGCGTCGCTGAAAATGTCGTGCGCAGCGCCAATTGCCCGGTGATGACGGTTCGCGCCGGCAAGCAATCGGTGGAGGTGACGCCGTATTTCGATATTCTCGTGCCGGTTGATTTTTCGCTGCACTCGCAAAAAGCGCTGCGCTACGGCCTTACCTTGGCGCGGCGTTTCGAGGCGAATTTGCATTTGCTCCATGTTCTCGATCAGCCGATCCATCCCGCTCATTATGGCCTCGGCGAAGATTTGTTGATTCGCATGAATCCGGAAGTTCCACGCCGTTCGCATGATGAGCTGCGGCGGCTCGTTGCGGCAACCGGCGCGGTGAATGTCGCCTGCGAAACGCATGTCTGCGAAGGCCGCGCCTACGGTGAAATCGTTCGCTTTGCCGCCGAAGAGGAATGCGATCTCGTCGTCATGGGCACGCACGGTTTGAGCGGGTTGGAGCATTTTCTGCTCGGCGGCACAACTGAGAAAGTCATGCGCCACGTTTCCTGCCCGGTGCTTGCTGTGAAATTGAAGGAACGAGATTTTGTCGCGTAAAAAATCGAGATAGCGCTTCATGTCCGTCGCCCAACATCTGAAGATCAAGCTTTCCGAATACGACCAGCGCATTCGCACGTTCATTCCGCGTTATGAAGAAATGCTCGACGAAGTCGCGGCGGCGGTGGCATTGGTTGAAAAGCCGCAGCCGGTTATCATTGATTTGGGCATCGGCACCGGCGCTTTGGCCGCGCGTTGCCTGCGCTTCAAGCCGAAAGCCCGTCTCGTTGGAATTGATGTTGATGCGGATATTTTAGCTTTAGCCCGGCGCCGCCTGGCGAAAAAACGCGCCACAAAACCCGATTTCATTCTTGCCAATTTTTTTCAATCCTCATTGCCGCGCTGCGATGCCATTGTGGCCACGTTGGCTCTGCATCACATTCATCAAGCAAAAACCAAACAACATTTTTACGCAAAATGCTTTGCGGCCTTGCGCCGCGGCGGCATTTTTGCCAATGGCGATTGTTTTATGGCGGAGCATCCCAAGCTCTCACAGAACTATATGAAAATTTGGGAAAAGCATCTGTGCCTATTCTACAGCTTGCGCGAGGCAAAAATTTTTTTTGCGGCATGGGCTGACGAAGACGCCTATTTCCCTCTCCGCCAGGAAATTGCCATGATGTCGAAGGCCGGATTCGAAGTGGAAGTCGTCTGGCGGCAGCCGCCGTTTGCGGTTCTCATCGGGCGCAAAGTGTGATCGTCTCGTCACCAGGTTTTTTCGCCCACTGAAATAGAAATCCTTACAGGCGTAGCCCGCAGAAGTTTTATTTTTATTTCAGTGGGATTTCCCTACGGGCGTAGCCAATTCTGTCGGCTGTCGGCAGAATTGTTTATAAAATTATCTTCGAAGATCATCAAAAAATTCAAGGAGGAAGGCTATGGCAAAATGGCGTTGCATTTGGTTGAGCGTTGCGTTGGGGATGATCATCGCTTCTGTAATTCTGGCGCAAACACCGGCGCAGAATGATGCCTCGAAATCCAAAACGCTCGAAGCGCAGTTTGATTCTCAGTTGAATCGCGACAACTTGCGCAATTGGATGAAGCGCATGTCAGCGCGGCCGCATCACGTCGGCTCGGCGTACGGCAAAGAAAACGCCGAGTTTATGGCGGCGCAATTCAAGTCCTGGGGTTACGATGCACAGATTGAAGAATTTTACGTTCTTTTCCCGACGCCGAAAACCCGCGTTTTGGAAATGATCGCCCCAGTCACATTCAAACCCACGCTCTCCGAGCCGGCGCTCAAAGAAGACGCCACCTCGAATCAGATCAGCGAACAGCTTCCGATTTATAACGCCTATTCAATCGACGGCGACGTGACCGGTGAATTGGTTTACGTCAATTACGGCGTGCCGAAAGATTACGAAGAGCTGGAACAGCGCGGCATTGACGTGAAAGGCAAGATCGTCATCGCGCGTTACGGCGGCTCGTGGCGCGGCATCAAGCCAAAAGTCGCGGCAGAGCACGGCGCGATTGGCTGTCTGATTTACTCCGACCCGCGCGACGACGGCTATTTTCAAGGCGATGTTTATCCGAAGGGCGCCTATCGCAACGAGCGCGGCGCGCAACGCGGCTCGGTGGCCGACATGCCGTTCTATCCCGGCGATCCGCTGACGCCCGGCATTGGCGCGACGAAAGAGGCGAAACGTTTTTCAATTAAAGACGCGCCGACTCTCACGAAAATTCCGGTGATGCCGATTTCCTACGGCGACGCCAAACCGTTGTTGGCTGCGCTCGGCGGCCCGCTGGCGCCGGATTCGTGGCGCGGCGCGCTGCCCATCACGTATCATCTCGGGCCCGGCCCGGCGAAAGTTCGTCTCAAGCTCGAATTCAACTGGGATATCAAACCGCTTTACAACGTGATTGCAAAAATGCGCGGCAGCGAATATCCGGAGGAATGGATCATTCGCGGCAATCATCACGATGCGTGGGTGAACGGCGCGGACGATCCGGTGAGCGGCATGGTGGCGACGATGGAAGAAGCGCGCGCCATCGGCGAACTCGCTAAATCCGGCTGGAAACCGAAGCGAACGCTGGTTTATTGCGCGTGGGACGCTGAAGAGCCGGGCCTGCTCGGCTCCACCGAATGGGCGGAAGCGCATGCCGATGAATTAAAAAATAAAGCGGTGATTTACATCAATTCCGATTCGAATGGCCGCGGTTTTCTTTTTGTCGGCGGCTCGCATACGCTGGAGAAATTCGTCAATCAAGTGGCGCGCGACATTGTCGATCCGCAAAAGAAAATCAGCGTTTCCGAGCGGGCGCGGGCGTTGCGAATCGTGCGCGGCAGTCCGGAAGATCGCAAGGAAGCGCGCGATCGCAGCGATCTGCGCATTTTTGCGCTCGGCTCCGGCTCTGATTACACGCCGTTCTTGCAGCATCTCGGCATTGCCTCGCTGCATATCGGCTACGGCGGGGAGGATGGCGGCGGCTCGTATCATTCGATTTACGACTCGTTCGATCATTACACGCGTTTCGGCGATTCCAATTTTGATTATGGCGTCACGCTTGCCCAAACCGGCGGCCGCCTCGTGCTTCGCCTGGCTGATCACGACGTGCTGCCCTTCGAGTTCATGAATTGCACGGAAACGATTGCGAAATACGCCAAAGAAGTGATGAAGCTGGCGGATGATTTGCGCGAGGAAACCGAGGAGCTGAATCGCCGACTCAAAGATAAAACGCTGGAAGCCGTGGCCGACCCGAAAGAAACTTATGTCGCGCCGAAACCCCAGGCGCCGGTTCCGTATCTGAATTTTTCGCCCCTGCAAAACGCCGTCGCCAAGGCGCAGCAAAGCGCGCGGAGCTATGACCGCGCGATGAACGGCTTGATGGCGAATAGCAAAAACCTGGCGGCTGAAAAACAAAAAGCGCTGAACGCCATTTTGATCAACATGGAGCGCGCCTTGACCAGCAGCGCCGGATTGCCGCGGCGGCCGTGGTTCACCCATCAAATTTACGCCCCGGGATTTTACACCGGCTACGGCGTGAAAACCTTGCCGGCTGTGCGCGAGGCGATTGAGCAACGCAACTGGAATGAAGCCGAGGCGCAAATCGTCGTGGTCGCGCAAACGCTGGAACGTTTCGCCAACGAGATCGAACGCGCGGCGGCGGTGCTTTTAGAAGCGACGAATTAAATCGAGCCGTCAAAAAGTTAATTTGTCCGACCGGCCACCGCGTGTGGCCGGCTTTAGATATTTTCACCGCTAACCGTCACAATAAACTTCATCAACAAGCTGTCGTCGGCAACCGTTCGCCCGATTTTTTGGCTGTCGATCTTGGCAATCGTATTCATGATGGGGGAGGGGGCGATCATCTGTTTTTCGCTCGGCGTGATCTGTGCCGGTTTGAGCGTTACGCCGTCGCCGCGCGCATTTAGTTTTTCGATGGCCATGAATATCGCCACGACGGCTGCCACCCCCAATGCGGCTTGATAAATTGGAATGCGGAATCGCAAAATTCCGAGAATGGAATGCCAGAGGCCACTCACGCTAGCGATTGATAGTGACGGTGGTTTTTGCAAGCCAATTTTATCTCTGAGCCGTTGCCGGATAGCCGGATCGGGCTGCAAGCCGTCTTGCGCTGTCGTCTCGACGAGTTGATGGATATGGCGCAGAGTACTTTGAAACGCTACGCAACGCGCGCAATTTTGTAAATGTTCGGTTAAAGAAAAATTCTCCTCGTCCGTCAATGGCTCAACATCTTTTTTGATGAGCAAATCTTGCGCGGCGGTACAATTTGATCCGTTGGTTTTATTTGGGACATTCATTTTGGAGTACCTCGCTGGCTGTGGGGTGAAAAGCGCCGAGCTGGCCGGCCAATTTTTTGGTGGTGTAAAACAGCCGTGATTTCGTCGTTCCTTCCGAGCATCCTAAAATTTCGCTGATCTCTTTGATCGAAAAACCGTCCTGATGCCGCAAAAGAAAAGTCGCCCGATGATTCTCGTCCTGCTTATCCAATTCCCGCAAAAGCGCCTCGTAAAATTTCTGACGGTCGAGATGATGCTCGAGGCTTTCGGCTTCGTTGGGATTTCCGGATGACAGCGCCTCGAGGTTTTCAGTTTGTTCAACAATTTTGCAAACCTCCAATCGCCGGTACTCGTTTTTACACATGTTGTGCGCCACCGCGTAAATCCACGTGCGAAAACGCAGCGCCGGATTGAACAAGGTCGGACGTTCGACGATTTTCAAAAAAAGATCCTGCAAAAAATCCTGCGCCTTGTCCGCTTGCCCGCCCAACATGCGATGAAAATAAAAAAGCAAACGCCGGCTGTAGCGTTCATACAGCTCATCAAACGCCTTGCGGCCGGCGGAATTTCCCTCTTGGATAAATTCCAGCAGCTTTTCATCGGAGAAAGCGCTGTATTTTTTTTCAAACAACGGCATGCCTCGGAATAATTTAGACTATGCTCACTTTCGGCTTTGAATGTGATCGATCAGCGCTTGATCGTCGGCCGCCCGCCCAAGATCAATGGCAAATTGTTTCCAATAGCCGGCCCTTTTTGTGTCGCCTTTTTTTTCATAATGCTCCGACAGCATAATGAACGAGGCGACATAATTGACGTTCAACTCTTTGATCGATCCGTTTTCAATCTGATTTTCATGATACCAACCATATCTCAAATAATCCAGCCGAAAGTTGTTTTCAACGTGTTCCTGCAATCGGGCAAAATTATCCAGCCGTTGGGGACTGTAACGCGAAGCCAGGCCGGTTATGTACAGATTATTTGCCAAGGCGTGGGTGTAACTTTTATCGACGGTTAAAGCGAAATAAACGGGAACAGCCGGATTTTCCGCCGCAAGGGTTTTGCAAAGCTCGGGCACGAAACGAAAAAAATCTTGATCCGGCAATTTTGTCAAATCAACCTTTATTTTTTTTGCGGCCAACACTTTTTTAAGATAGTCTCGATTTCGGATTAAATGAACGTTGAGAACGGTTACGTCCGGGCGAATATCCTTTGCGCGCTGCAGCAGCCAGGCCGGAAAAGTATCGTTATCGCCATTGGTAAACAAAATTGCATTCTTTTCGGTCGACATGAAAACATTATAATTGTAATCCAACAGTCCGGCGGCCACGTCGCGGCTGCGATAAAGCTGTTGGCAAAACTCCTTGCTCCGGGCCTCTTCGCCGTTCAATTCGTAGTGAACGATGAGATCGTAGTAAGTTCTGGGATCTTCAGGGTCAAGCTGATAGGCGGCTTCGAGCAGCTTGATATTATCGTGGCTGTTTCTCCATTTCAAAATGAGAAACTCATATAATCCCGGCAGATTTTTCGCCAAATTGGTTGGCCCGGTTTCGGTAAAAAAAACTCTTTCCAAGCGGCTTTTTTGTTTTTGCGCCGAAAGAAATTCATACAATTCCGGCAGCGCCTCGCCGAGAACAGCGGTTTGCAAGTCGTCAAGAATTTTGGCTAATTGGGCGTTTCGTTCCGCGGCCGCCATATTTCGATTCGCATATTCGACGGCCAGATAATAATTGTGCCACGCTTCACCATCTGTCGAATTTTTTGCGGCTTCGATTTGCCAAAGCTCTGCTTGTTGCGCATACCATTCTCGCGGCATCATTTTCTTGGCATAATAATGAACTTTTTCTGGTTTGGGCCTTTCGGTTTGCGCAAGCAGCAATGTATTGGCTAAAATTGCCGCGGCGAAGATGATTCCGCACAAAGTATGTTTTCCGTGCTTCATTGTAAAATTTCTCCACGTCAATTGAATTTTTGCTAAAGACAGATGAAGTTTTTTATTCATACACGGGAGATGGGAAAAAGTTCAAGGTGAGTTGCCCCTCAAAAAAGAATTGGCCGAAGCCTGCGTGACAAGGAAACGAGGCCTCGGCCAAAACTCTTATCGTGCCTTCGGAATGTTTTTAAAAATGACGCCGCTGCGTGATTACAGGTAGGCGTCCAATTTTTCTTTGAGAAACTGTTTTGATTTCACGCCAACCATTTGCTCCACGACTTCGCCATTTTTGAAAAGAAGCAAGCTCGGAATGCTGCGAATGCCATAGGCGCCGGCAGTATTATTGTTGCTATCGACATCGAGCTTAACGACTTTCGCGCGGCCTTTATATTCTTCCGCGAGTTCCGCCACGGCCGGCGCGATCATCTTGCACGGGCCGCACCATTCCGCCCAAAAATCCACCAGCACGGGAATATTGGACTTCAAGACTTCATCTGCAAAATTAGTGTCGGTGACTTCGAGAGCCATTAGATTCTCCTTCTAGTTTATGACCATTTTTAAAATAACGAGCTTTAGCAAAAAATCCAAGTTTTTTCTTTTTTGCGCCTCATGTTCGTGTTTTAAATGCCAACGCCACGCCGAGGCTGCGCCCGCCGGCGGTGTTTCTGCCGCTGAGAATTTTTTCATAAATGAACGCGATATCCAAGCCTTTTTGCACATGCAAAATCAACTGCGCATGGGCTTTGACATAATCTTCGACCGGATTCAACGAGGTTTGGCTTTGCGTTTTTATGGTTGAGGCCTCGGCGCCGGAGAGCGCGCGCACGCCGTAAATTTGTCCGATCACCAAGCCGAGCTTGCCAAGCCCGAGACCGGTTTCCAAAGCAAAAGGAATTTCATCAACCGGTTGGCCGCTGCGGGCGCGATAGCCGACGTCCAAATTGTAATAAGCCGCGCCGCGAAGAATGGATTGACCGATCAGCGCGCGCAGCTCGAAATCAGTCTGCCCGTCGCCGAGCGGCGGCGCGAGATTCAGCGCCGTCGTGTCGGTTTGATAGCCGCTGTTGAGCTTGAAACCCGCTTGCAGCGACGTCACCGCGTTTTGATCGGAGAGCAAATAACGCAGGCCGAGGTAAACATCGCCCCAGCCGCTTGTCTTTTTATCGAGACGCTCGCCGTTTACGGCTGCATCCGAGTGAAATCGCAGGCGCTTGTAAGGAACCGAACCGACAAACGTCACCAGATCGCTGGCGCCGTATTCGAGATAAGCATACGCGCTCAGATCGGTAAAATGCCCGTTGCCGGCAAAGTTGTTTCGTGTCCCGTCTTGATTAAAAAGCGCGTGTGAGCTGAAGGAAAATCCGCTGAGGCGAAAATAATAATGATCTTTGCGCTGCGTCCAGGCGCCGGCAAAAAGGCACTCGGCGCTCAATAAGAAGATCAGAAAAAATTTAGCAGTCATTTCGTTTTTTACATCCCCGCCGCCAGGCCGTGACACTCGTGGCAACTCATTTCCTTCCACGCTTCGCCGATATCGACGGGATGTTTGAATTCCAATCCGGCCAGATTGGCTTCGTTCACGGTTTTGCCGTCGCCTTGTTCGATGATCAAATGGCAGGCGTTGCAGTCGTGCGTGATCGTCTTGCCGTCTGCGCTTTGATGCTTTCCAGCGTGGCAGCGATAGCAGCCGGCGCTGAGATAGTGGCCGATGTGATCGGGATAAGTTCGCCAGCTCGCTTTCATTTCCGGAAAGTTATTTTTGAGATAAATGTCCTGCACGCGCTTGATAGCTTCGTCAATTTGCGTCTTCTTTACCGTGGCGAGGTCAGAGTAATTGCCCGCGTAGAAAGCATTGATGGTCGAGTCGATCGCCGACAGCGCCGCTTCTTTCGTTTCGTATTCCGGCGTCAACGCTTCAACCGCCGTGGCTTTGATCGAAGGCAACGACGCATCAATCCATCCGTAATTGATCGCCCGATTTAAAGCGATGTTGGGTGACCTGAAAATATGCGTCGGGCGATTGTGGCAGTCGATGCAATCCATCACGCGCAGCTTGCTTTGGTCGATAGAAGCGCCGCCGGCCAAGCTCGGATCGGAAGTGTAAACCGTCACCTCGCCTTGGGCGTTCGTCGAGCGCACCCACGGAATCACTTCGCGCGATTCGTCCGCCGGCAGGTATTCAATTTTGTTCGCAATGTTCATGTGCCAATGAATGCCGGAGGTGTGGCCAAGCTCCGGGCTGCCGCCGCCGATTTTAATGAGCACATTATACTTCCAGCGAGTGTTGGATTCATCTTTCATGTAATGCACGCGCTCGCTTTGCCTCGATCCGTACAAAGCCTGCGGCCAATGACACTGCTCGCAGGTTTCGCGCGCCGGACGCAGGTTGGTGATCGGCGTCGGAATCGGCCGCGGATATTTGTTGAAAGCAACCGAATAGACTTGATACAAACCGGAAAGCTTCGATTGCACGTACCAGCCTGCGCCTGGACCAACGTGGCAGCCGGCGCAGGTCACACGCGCGTGCGGCGAGCTTTGATAGGCAGTGTATTCCGGCGACATCACCGTATGGCAGATTTTGCCACAAAACGTGTTGGACTCGGTGAACTCGTAAGCCTGGTAACTGCCGACGCCGGTGAACAACAAGAATATTGCAATGACGGACACCGAAAGCACGAACATGCGGCGATGATGTGGAATATTGAGATCGACGTGCGGCAAACTCGGCAAGGCATGAAATTTCGCGCGCCGGCGATGCTCACGCCATAAGCCGATCGGGACCAGCAACAATCCGAAAATCAAAATGGCGGGAAAAATCAGGTAATTGATGATGCCCAAATACGGCGTGGAGGTTTCGGTAAAAAATTCAACGAGAAAAAGAAAAATGATGGCAACAAAGCTTAGCCCCGCAATGGCGGCGCCCACGATGCTGATAATATTATAAAACGAGCTGGGAAGCTTGCGCGTGGTGTTAGCGGAATTCTCCATTTAACACTGCCTCCGATGTGTTGTAGCTATACAAAATTAGTTCAAATCAAACATGAATAGTATAAATCGAAAATTGGAAAATTACAAATTAAAAAATGTCATTTCGCAGGAATCTTTTATCGTCAGAAGTTATTGTCTAAGATTCAAAAAAGATTCTTACAGAATGACATCTTTGTTTTATCCATTGGCGAAAATCCTTTTCAACGGCTTCGTTCAGTTAGACGAGATTTTTTTCCTTGAGCGCGCATAGAGCAATGAAATCACCAGCAACACCACGCCCAGCGCTAAGAATGAAAGAATGCGATAGCCCGCTTCGAGCCGCGCCGTGTCCACCACAAAAACGTAAATGACCGCGAGGAAGAGCGTCAGAATCGCCATCCAACGATATTTTTTATTTTTCAGAACCAAGCTGATGATAAAATAAAACACCGCGGCGCCGAGCCACGAGAGGCTTACGTAGTTTTTCGGAACGGCGTGATATAAGCCATAAGGGATAATCACAAACGCCGAGGCCAGATAGGCATTGCGCATCAGCTCGGTTTTGATCGTGAGCCGTTCCCTCTTCCAATTTAACAAGCGCGCGCTCAACAAAGCCACAATCGCATAGCTCGCATTCACCGCGCCGGTCGAAGACGCCAAAATCAAATAGGCCAGAAAGATGCCCAAATAGATGAATGTATTTGCCACCACGAGAATTTTTGAGCGGAACCAAATCGCGGTTGAAATCACCAGCAAGCTTTGCCAGCCGAGCCAGATGAAATATTGCGGGGATTCGAAACGCGTAAAAATAGCGGCGCTAAGCGCCAGGTAGCCAAAACTGGCGTAGATCGAAGTCGCCAAGCGGCTGCGACGCAACACCCAACTTAAAATCGCCGCAACGAGGAAGAAAGCCGAGATCAAGAAATTCAGTCCGGCGCGTTCAGTCGAAAAAAAAGTGATGGTGACCAGAAGTGTCATGCCGTAAAATCCTGCGCCGTTGAACAGCGGAAGCAGGAATTTTGTCACGTCCGAGTATGAATCTTCCTCGCGCCAAAGATTGGGCAGCGCAAAAATGGCGGCATAAATGAAAAGATAAACGAGATTATTCTGATGCTCGGCAACGGCTTGCAGCGGATGTCCGAGAAGGGGATTGCCCAACAGCCACAGCAAATGCGCCAGAAAGGCCAACACGACGCTGAGCAGAGCGACGGATTGAAAGCGATATTTTAGCAAAAAGTAGACTGCCGCTACCGAAGTGACGGCGACCATCGGCAGGGCGAAATGCGTCGCCTCGCCATGAGTGCCGTTACATAACCGAGAAAGACGGCAATGCCCGTCAACAATTCACTCTTTCGCTGCGCGGCGAAATAAAAATGAACGCCAACAACGGCGAGCAAAAGGGTCAATGCAATAAACTTGTTGGAGATGATCGGATGCTCGGTGAAAAAGTGCAGGCGCAATGTGGCGTAATAAAGCAGAATCATCCCGCCGCCGAACAGAATGCGCGAGAGGTACGGGTATGTTGAGCGCCAAAGCCGCGAGAAGAAGAACAATCCGACTACGGACGAATAGCCGATCAAGCTGTGCAAAAGCGGCGGCAACACCGCAATCGGCAAAGCGATGAAAAACGCCGTGCCCACGAGCAAGGCGACAATGCCGACTCGCGCCAGCCAGAACTCGCCGATTCGGCGCTCTAACGCCGCTTCTTTCTCTTCTTCCGTTTCAATGCTTGCCGCCGGCATGTCGCAACGAAGCCCGCGTCCGGTGTCTGCTTCGGGAATTGGACCGAGTTGCAGATACGCCTCGATCCGTGCAATGCGCGCTTCGAGGCGGCGCAGAGTTTCCTCAAGCTGTGTCGTGACTTGAGGCGGAGGTTGATCGGGCTGGTTCATGGCGATCACCTTATGCTACTTGCGGCTCGATGATAGAAGATTGAGGATGGATGATTGAGACAAGTGTACAACAACATCTATCTTCCATTTTCTATCATCTCTTTTCGTTCTTCCATCCACTATCCTTTCCACTCGTAATCTCTCCGCCGAATCTTCACGTACAGCGCGGCGGCGACGGCGAAAATGATCACCATCGACACCGCCAGGCCTTTGCGCCGGAATTGCAGCTCCGCAAGCGCGGCGCGGCCAAGCTCGACGGCTTGCCCGGCCAAACCAATTCCGGTTTGCGCCCGTTCGCGCAAAATCGCGGCGCGATAATTGTGGATTTGCGTGCGCGCTTTGATCAATTCGTCGTCCGCCGAGGAGATGATGAATTTGGCCTCACTCACTTCCATGCCGGCGCGTTCGGCGCGGCGCACCAGGCTGTCGGCTGTATGAATTTTCGATTTCAGCTCGTTGAGAATGGCGAACATCTCCCCGCCGTTTTTCCAGCCTTCGCTTTCCGGCTCGTGGCAAGTGGCGAAAACAAATTCGCTGCTGTTCGGATCGAGCCGCGCGTCGGTTGGCTCGGTGATTTGGTGATTGCCGTGACAGGCCTCGCATTGCGCCAGTCCCATTTCCTCATACGGCTTGGCATGAGGGCTTTTTTCAAACAAATCGGCGTTGTTCAAATGGCAGCGGCCACAAACGTGCGAAATCGATTTGACCTCCGGCGGAATCGCGCCGTGATTGCCGTGACAGTCGTTGCAAGCCGGCGCAGCAATATCGCGCTTGCGCAGCAGCGCCTGGCCATGCACGCTGGACTCGTAATCCGCAACCTGATTCGTGCCAATCGGATATCCGGCCATGTATTCGGCGTTGGCGTGGCAGTGCCCGCACGTTGCCGGAACATTGAGCGGGTAAACGGCCGAACGCGAATCGCTGGCGGCTAAGATTCCGTGATTGCCATGGCAGTCATTGCACACCGCCACTTTCTCGTCACCCTGTTGAAAAAGCCGCTGGCCGTGCTGGCTGGTGCGATAGTAAAGCAAAAGCAAAATGCCGGTGCCGACTTGAATGATGAAAAAGAACAGCGTCATGCCGCCGAGGTAATACCAAATCGAATGCCGGTGCATCGGCACGCTTTTCTTTTTGAAAAAATAGGCGACGGCGTCGAGAGGAAAACGCTCGCGCCAGAAGCCGGTTTTTTCAGCAGGAGAATTCATGGAGGTTCATCCTTGATTTATGCTTGACGAATCACCACCACATCTTCGCCGCGAATTTCCACACGATACTCCTCCAGCGGCCGCGGCGGCGGGCCTGCGATGTTGCGTCCATTCAGATCGAAATGGGCATTGTGACAGGCGCACCAAATATGCTTGAAATCATCGCGATATTGCACCGTGCATTGCAAGTGCGTGCACACCGCCGAGAAAGCGCGATAATCTCCTTCCGGCGTGCGCACCAAAATTCCCGGCTTGTTGCCGAACCGGAACACCTTGCCGGCGTTGGGGGCCAACTCGTTGACTTTCGCCGCCACCACGTCATTTTGCACGGCTTGCGGAATCGCCGGCGGCATGATGTATTTTAGAACCGGAAAAAAAACGGAACCGACCAGCGCCACGACGCCACCGCCCAGAAAATAATCCAAAAAAGAACGACGATCCAAGGCAGATTTTTCTTTTTCCATAGCGCCAAATGTGATTGATGGTGAGATGAAATATAATCAGGCGAATACTTCCGCGTGCTCAATTTAACTCAAGAATTGTGATGCACATGCAAGGGCAAAGAAGATGCCAGCAAAGAAACACTTGTTTCAGCGCCATAAAAGGCTGAAAAATAAAAGTTGGATCAATACGTTGCTATAGGCGTTTTAAAAATTTACTACAAATAAGAAATTTTCCGTTGCATTTTCTTAATTTTGCAAAAATTGATGAATGTGATGAATGATAGAAATTCAAGGCAATTGCTTCGCCACGATGCGGAACTCAATATCCTGCGTGTTGTGCTCGGGTTGAAAAGCGTCGCGGTAGGGGATATAAAGTATGGCAATGCTGGCGCTGTACCACGAGCCGCCGCGCGCCACACGCAAGCCCACGGTATCGTCGTGATTGCGGTCGTCGTCAGCATACGGACGCTCGCGGTTGTAGGGTCGGTTCGTTGATTGCGTCCACTCCACGACATTGCCGGTGAGATGATAAAGCCCAAAGCGATTCGGCTGATAAGCTGAGTAGGAATTTTGAATCCCGACGACAGTGATAACCGCGTCGGGATTTTTTTCCCAATTGAGAAACTCGCAGAACTCCGGATTGCTCACTTCAAATGGATTGATGAAGTAGCCAGTGAGCCAAAGATAATGCGGCTCGCGCGGATTCAAGCGATCGCCAAAAAGAAAATTGCCGCTGGGGATATAAACAAATTCCGGCAAGCTTGAAAGAAGTCGTGGCGGATAGATTGTCGGGAGCGGGCGCAATGTCACGACGAACGCGCCGCCGTCATCGGGGCCGGAGCGGTAGCCGGAGATCGGCACGGGAATAAAAAAAATTTCATCCCCATGCTCGGCACGCAGAAAATAGTTGCCGCGCCGCAACCAGATGCGCTCCCCATTAAACTCGGTTATTTGCGCCGTGTCGGCAAGATTTTTCCCCGCTTTAAAAAGAGAAATTTTCGCGTCGATGAGGTTGGAGACGATCAACTCGGTCTCTTCGCGCTCGTAGTGGATTTGTTCGTTTCGTTCGCGTTCGGCCAACCGTTTTGCCAATACCAAACCGGCGATTGCAAACACGATCAAGGCGATTACACCACCGACATAAAATTTTTTCTTCACCAATTTATCTCAAGCCAGGCAAGCCGGAATAAAAAAGATTTTGAAAAACATCAACAAATATTGCAAGAATTTAGTTACTTGAAGTTTCGCCCACTGAATTGGAAATCCCACTGAATTAAACTCAAATAGCACAACGTGGACGAGCCGCAACCAAATAAGAAAAAGCATAGGAGACAAAAAATATTTTGGCAAGATAATGGTGGCAAGATGATTCAAAAGGATTCCTCCGGAATGACATTTTTACTGGGATCAGTCAACTCAAAACACCGTTCGGCTCTTTTTCCACGACTTTCTCGACAGCCACATCGCCGCGAGCAGCAACAGCGGCATGGCGATCATAAAATACGTGCCGGCATCCGGCAAGCTGTACACCTCGAAGTTGGCCAGGGTATTATGGCCGAAAATCGGGGGCGTGAACGGCGCTACTTTCACTGCGGCAGTCGGATCAAGCTCGTGGCCGTAAAGATAGAGCTTGTGATAAAAGCTCCAGAGCGAGAACGCGCCGAAGTACGTGAACAGCACGAACAAATCCACCAGCTTCGACATTTTGCCGAGCACGACGACGCGCAGCGCCAGCAGCATCACGCCGCCGATGACGAACGGAATCCATTTGAACTCGGTGAAGTCATCCTCGTGCAGCTCGCGCATGCCGATGTAGTGGTTCAACGTGTTGATCTCTTTCAAATCGTCGCGATACGGAGACTTTCCTCCTTCCAATTTGTAGGAGTGAATCTTAAGCACCAACCCCTTCGGAAATTGGTTGGAGTACAGCGTCATTCTCCAGAGCGGCAGGAAGTAAGTCGGCAGCAGCATCACCGCAGCGATGAGAATCAGCACGCGGCTGCGCAAATCAATCGGGGTTTCAAAAAATGAATTCAGCTTCTCGATATACTTTTGCATCACAACCGATCCTTTCCAAACCTCTTTTAATGCTTTTCATCGTGGCCTTCCTTCTTCTTTTTGCCGTCAATGATGTCTTGCTGCTCTTTGCCGATCGCGCCGCCTTTTTCGATGGCCACGCCGGAGGCGGTTAGCATATAAACGCTTTGCTCGCCCTTAATGTCTTCCGGCTTCACTTCGGGATTGGACTGTTCTTCCGCCCAATGCTTCGCGGTTTTCTCGTCGATCGTTTTCATTTTCACCACGCCCTCGGCTTTGATCTTTTTGCCTTTTGCCTCCCAGGGCACGAAAAACGAGTAACCTTCAAATTGCACGCGCAATTGCTGCTTGCCGTCGCTCATGATCAGCCAGCAGCCTTTGGTTTGGCAGACCTCGCTAATGACTCCCTCGACGGCAACGGTTTTGCCGTCTTGCGGAATCTCCTGCAAAGCCTTGTTGACGGCGACGGTCTTTTTCGCCGTCATTTTCTTGCCGTAGGTTGTCCATTCGCTTGAAGACGGCGTCTGCGCCAATGCGAGATTGACGCCGAAGAGTAAAATTGAAATAGAAAAAATGATTCGTTTCATAGTTTGTTTTCCTTAATTGGCTCTTACTCCTACTCGTACTCTTACTTGGAGGAGTTTTAAGCCGCTTCCTTTTCCTCATAATAAAACACCTCCATCGTCATCGCATCGGTCGGGCAGCGAATTGCGCACAAGCCGCAGCGGATGCAGGTGTCGTCATCTTTGAGCATCGCCGAGGCCGGCTGGAAGGGATCGAGGTTGTATTGCTGCACAAACTTCGCTTTCGCCGCGCCGTCGATCTCCAACTGCTCCAGCGGCACGAGCTTCAAACAATACTCCGGACAAATATCGACGCAGCGGTTGCACATCACGCATTTTTCCGCGTCGTAAATCGTTTGAATGTGGCACGCCAAACAGCGCTCGGCTTGCCGCCGCGCCTGCTCTTCGTTGTAGCCGGTTTCGACTTCCGAGATGCCGGTGCGGCGTTGCAGATCGATGGTGGGCGGCGCTTCGCGCGCAAACTGCTCAAAATCTTCCGGACGGGTGAAGCGCTGCGTCGGAATTTTTTCGACGGAGAGGTTGTAAAAAGTTTTGAGCTTGACCTCGCGGAGATATTCATCAATCGACAGCGCCGCGCGCTTGCCGTTGGCAATGGCGTCGATGATATTGCGTGGGCCGAAGGCAACGTCGCCACCGGCGTAAATTCCTGGCGCCGTCGTGGCCAAAGTTTCGGGGTCAATTTTGATGAACTTGCTCGGCGTCAATTCGATGCCGTCCGCAGGTTTGAGGAACGACAGATCGGCTTGCTGGCCGATGGCGAGAACCACCGAGTCGGTCTCGAACATTTCCGAGTAACTCGGATCGTATTGCGGATTGAAGCGGCCATTCTCATCATACGTACGCTTGACGCCGATGAACTCGACGGCTTTGATTTTGCCGTTGTCGCCGACGAAACGCTTGGGGCCGCGCTGCGGATGAAAGACGATGCCTTCGCGTTGGGCCTCTTCGAATTCTTCGTGACCTTGCGACGTCCGCAGCACCGGCATTTCGGCAAACGATTCCAAACTGGCGATGTGCACTTCCGACGCGCCGGCGCGCATGGCCACTCGCGCTGCATCGACAGCGGAATGAATATCCGCCGGCTCCTCCTCGGAGCCGCCGCGCAAAGCCATTCTTGCCGCGTCGAACGCCACGAAGCCGCCGCCGATCACCAAAACTTTTTTGCCGAGATTGACGCGATAGCCGTTGTTGATGTTGATCAAATAATCGATGGCTTTGATCACCCCGTCGAGCTGCACGGCCTCGATGTTGAGCTCGCGCCCCTTCTGTGTCCCGACGGAAACGAAGATGGCCTCGTAACCCTGCTGCTTTAGCTCGGCAATACCGAACTTTTCATTAAGCGGCGGTTGAAAAGAATTTTTGTGCCAAGATGTTTGATTTTATCAATTTCTTTGTCGATCAAACTACGCGAGAGACGATATTCCGGAATGCCGTGCCGCAACATGCCGCCGGCGACGTTTGTCGCTTCGAAGACAGTGACTTGGTATCCCATCATCGCGAGATCGTGCGCGCAGGAAAGTCCGGCAGGGCCTGAGCCGATGACCGCGACCTTTCCCGCCGTGCGGGATCCTTCGGATTTATTTTTAACTATATTTTTGCGCGTCTGAATCTGCACGGGCAAATGCCAACGCCATTTGTTGCCCGCCTCTTCGCTGCCTTCAAACAAACCATCCTGCGTGTCAGGGTCGAGCGATTCGACGCCGTATTTTTCGGTGACGAATCTTTTCAGCGCGCGAATGCTTACCGGTGCATCGATCTTGCCGCGGCGGCAGCGATCTTCACACGGCGCGGCACACACGCGGCCACAAACGCTTGCAAACGGATTGGGAGAGCGGGAAGTGAGGTAAGCCTCTTCAAATTTTTGCTCCGCGATCAACTGCACGTAACGTCCCGCGTCGGTATGAATGGGGCAGCCGATTTGGCACGGCACCAGATCGTTCCAAAACTCAATGTCAGGAATCCGGATTTTGTATTTTTCAGACATAAGGCTCCGATTTTGATGCAGACACGCATTATTTATACAACTCTCGTGCCGGTTATTCAGAGTAATTTGTCCTATTTCCACGCAAGAAATTCAATGATTTGCAGGGCACGGATTACACTTTTTCTTAATGTTGCAAAAATCCTGCGGATTATTTCTCAATTTTGAGAACGCTTCCAGCCAATCAGAGGGACAGCCAAAGCAGTCAGTTTAAAAAAACGGCATCACGATTTGCGGCGGCGCATGGTCGTCTTCGATGCTCCTGAGGCCAGCGTTTGATGCTGCAACGCCGTCGTAATCGAATCGCGAATCGCTTTCCAATGCGCGTGAAAAGGGCAGGGCGCGTCGTTGCTGCAAGCCGGCAAACCGAGCGCGCAGTTGTACGCCAGCGCCGGCCCGTCGATCCGCTCGACAATCTCCGTCAAAGAAATTTTATGCGGCGCCCGAGCAAAGGCAAAACCGCCGCGCCGCCCTTTGGTGGAAATTAAAATTTCGCCCTTGACCAACGATTGAAAGATCTTGGCCAGAAACGGCGCCGGGGTGTCGGTACGGCTCGCCAGCTCTTGAATCGTCCAAAATTCCTGCTCTGGGTGGCGCGCCATTTCAAACAAGGCGCGCAAGGCATATTCGCATGCGCGACTAAAAAGCACGGGCATTTTACAATCTCCTGGATTCGGATAAACTTTTCAGACTTAAAAGTCATATTTTAGAGCCAAAATATGCTTCGCAATTCCCGTGCCGTAAATAAGATTTTTTTGTCCTGTTTTTGAGCCTAAATTATAGGTTTCAACCGAGCGCTCACTGCAGCTTTGCGCGTTTGTAAAAATGGAGAGAATAATTTAGATGTTGAATTTGCACGCGCAGTAAGATGAGTTCTATTCACATATCAAAAAATTTATATAAGCCAACGTCTCTGAAGTCGTTTTGAGTGCAGCCGAGCATTTTGCTGAAACACAGGCAGCAACCAGCCTCACTCCCATTTGCTCAAATAAAAATTTTTCGGATCGGCGATTTCTTCATAGCCTTCCAGCGTCATGCGCAGATCAGTGTGAAAGACGTGAAATCCGGCGGCGACCAGCTCGCCGTAAGCGCGGGCATAGCGCGTCGGCGTGCGAAAGCTGATGGTATCGAGATGCTCGCGTCCGGCAATCGCAAAAAGATGCGGCAGAATTTCCGCGGCCGAGAGCGGAGCTTCCATCAGCGTCAAAACAATTTTCATAAACCGTGGGGCTTCGTCATCATAATACTTTTTCGTATGCGCGACAAAACACGCCAACAGCTCGCCACCGCGCCGCACGCAAATCGTGTCGCCGTATTGAAATTGCGCGGTGGCTTCCATTTCAGTTCGAATGGCCAGATGCGGGTCGATGCGGCGCGCCAATCTCTCAGCCGCCGAGAGGAGAAAAGCCTTTTCCGACGGATCGGCGTCGTTGAATAAAACGACTTGATAGTCGGCCGGAAAAGGTTCCTCGAGACGTCGCGGTAACGGCCGAATCAAGTCGACAGTTAAATTTTGCGGCAAGAAACCGAGCTTGGTATAGAAACCGATATTATGAACGCTGCGCGGCATGGTTTCCAAGCCGATCACGCGGGCGCCGGCGCGCTGCACCGTCTCAATGGCTTTCACCATGAGTTGTTGCCCAAGCTTTTTGCCCTGATGCGCCGGTATCACGCTCACCGGCCCAATCCACGCGACTTCGCCCCACAACCGAGAAAACGCATAACCGACCAAGCCCGCTTCATTTTCGAGCACGAAACAGCCGTTGGGAAACGCGGCGAGATACATTTCTAAAAATGAAAGCCGGCACAGCGGCACGTGGGTGGTTTTAAAACCATCGGCAATGCGCGCCGCGGTAAAAGCTTTGGAGAGAATCCGGTTCACCGCCGGCAAATCGTCGCGGCGCATGAGGCGCAGATGGTATTCGGTCATAGGAATTAAAACGTAAAGCGTAATGCGTAAAGCTCACACGCAACTGGCGCGGGCTTCGTTCTCATTGTCAAAATGCGGAATATATTTCAAAAGCCCCACCATGTCGAAAATTTTTTGAAAATGCGACGACAAACCAAAAGCCCTGAGCGCCACGCCCTGGTTCTGCGATCGGGTCAGTAACGTGATCATCACCGACATGCCGGCGGAATTTATATAACTGACGCTGCTGAAATTGAACACGATACATTTTGCCTTTTGCGCCGCAGCTTTGTCATACGCCGTCAGCAATTTTTTCTCGGCCAAACTGGTTACATCGCCGGATAAATCGACGACGGCCAGTTTGTCTTCAAGACGAAGATTGACTTGAATTTCTTCCACGCGTTTCCTCTCGCTAATTTGCAGCTAATTTGCGAAGTCCGACTTGCGCTCGACGTTTTTTCTAATTTAGCAAAATCTCGCTGCGCAAGCCGGACTTCGCTACAGTTTCATCATTAACGTTGTGACATGTCCAAGCTTCGGCATGGTTTTGAATTCAACCTGATCGACGAGCTTTTCAATCAGAAACAAACCCCACCCGCGAGGGTCGTCTTCGCCGCGGATTTTTTTCTCCAACTGCGGGACGGCATGCGCGGCGCTTGCGAAACCAGGGCCGTTGTCAAAAACCTGCACCGTCAACGTTTGCGGGTTCGAGCGAATGAGCACGTCGACGCGGCTGGCGGCGTTGAGTTTGTTGCCGTGCTCGATGGCATTGATGCAGGTTTCGGAAACGGCGGTGCGCAAATCTTCAATGCGCGCGGCAGAGAAGCCCATCATCCTCGCCATCGCGGCGGCGGCGTCCATCGCCATAAGCTCGTAACCGAGGCACGACGGCAGCGACAGGCGAATTTCACCCGGCGTTTCGTTGTCTTGAACGGCTTTGCCGGAAACCATCGATTCACTGTTCACCGCTGCATTTAATTCGTCAACCTTCACGACCATCAGCGTCAGATCATCGATATGCTCCTTTACGCCGGTATAGGACTCCGCGTCGGCGATGAGCCGTTGCGGCAAATCGTTCAACGCAGAGTTCGCGTGACGCTTGATCGACTCTTGCAAACGCTCGAAGCCGAACGGCTCGACGCCGCCATTCACCATATCGACGATGCCGTCGGTGTAAAAGACCAGCAAATCGCCCGGCAGCAGCGCGATTTGCATCTGCTCGAAATTTACCTGCGGGCGAATGCCGAGCGGAAAGCGGTCGCCGTTTTCAGATTGGGGAAGAAAACTCACGCGGCCCTGGCGGCACAGCATCGGCATGGTCTGGCCGGCATTCGAGTAGTATAAAACATTTTTTCCCAAGTCTAAAATGCCGCAAAAAACCGCCACAAACATGTTGACTTGAATATCATTCACCAAACGGCGGTTGCTGCGTTCCAGAATCTCATTGGTGGTTTGATTTTCTTCGGCGGCAAAGCGAATCGCCGAGAGCGCGCCGGTCATCACCATCGCGCCGGAAACGCCCTTGCCCGAAACGTCGCCGATGACGATGCCCAGGCGGTTGCCGTCGAGCGGCAGAAAATCGTAGAAGTCGCCGCCCACTTCGGTCGCCGGCAGCGAACAGGTTTCGATGCGCAAACCGGGGATTTGCGGCGCGGTTTTGGGCAGCATTGCGGATTGCATGCGCCGGGCGATGTCGAACTCCTGTGTGATGCGCAAATTTTGTTTGAGCGAGCGCAACATAAAATTGAATGATCGCGCCAGCGCGCCGATTTCATCCTTGGATTCGACGACGATGCTGGCGTCCAGATTGCCTTCGGCGACTTTGTGGGTCAATTCGGTGAGCTGGCGCAGCGGGCCGAACATTTTTCGTATCGATAACGTCATCAAAAAAATCGCCGCCAGGCCGATGAAGGCAATCGCAACAATCGTCCGCTCTTTCACCGCCTCGGCGCGGCCAAAAATATCGCTTTCGTAGGCGGTCGAGAGCAGAATCCAGTCCCACGGTTTATAATACATGTAATAACCGATTTTTTTCTCGCCCTGGCGGCCGCGCGCTTCCGTGGTTTGGATGAAATCTTTGTAGCCGGCGTAACCATCGCTTTGCCCGGTCGCGTCGATGCTTTGGATAATTTCCTGAATGTGCGGAAATTCGGGCGTGTCGATATCTCTTCCCTCGTCGGTCGGGTGAATGACCAGCACGCCTTTTTTATCGGCAGGCGCATTTTGAATCACCGCGATGTAGCCGTCGGCGGCAATGCGAACTTTGCCGATTTCCTCCCTCAATTCCGCCGTGGGCTGATGATCTTGCTCGTCGTAGCGTTCGCAGAGCGCATAGGCAAATTCGGTTCGGGCGCGAATCAGATCGCGCGCCAGCGTCTCGATCTCCTTTCGCGATTCGTGGTAAATGACGGCGCCGACAATCGAAACCGTCAAGATGATTTCGAGCAGGGCCATCAGGATTAATTTGGCGCGCAGAGTCATGAGGCTTCCGCTTTTCCAGAAAGACCGAGACGCTCCATTTTGCGTTGCAAGCCGAGGCGGCTGAGGCCGAGCACCCGCGCCATCTGGCTCTTGTTGCCGTGAAATTTTTCCAGCGCCTCGGCGATCATCTGCTTTTCCAAATCGTCGATGGCGTCGCGCAATTTGGTAAATTCTTTTTTCGCCGCGGCGGACGTTGTCACGCGCGGCTGCGCGAATTTCGCGGATAAGTGTTCGGGCTGCAAAACCTGTCCGTCTTCCGCCAGCGTCACCAGGCGCTCGATCTCGTTCTCCAGCTCGCGCACATTGCCCGGCCAGTCGTAGGCTTCGAGCGCGCGAATCAACTCGGGTGAAAGCCCGCCAATGCGCCGGCCGACGCGTTTTTCAAATTGTGCCAGAAAATTTTTCGCCATCAAAGCAACATCTTCCCGGCGCTCGCGCAGCGGCGGAATGTGCAACTCCAAAACGGCGAGGCGATAATAAAGATCCTCGCGAAAACGATTGTCGCGAATGGCCTGGCTCAAACTCTTGTTGGTGGCGGCCACGACGCGCACATCAACCAAGATCTCACGGTCGCCACCGACGCGCCGCAGCGAGCGTTCCTGCAAGGCGCGCAGCAATTTCGCCTGCATGTTCGGCGGCATGTCGCCGACTTCGTCGATGAACAACGTGCCGCCGTTGGCTTGCTCGAAAAGTCCGATGCGTTTTTTGACGCCCGTCGCCGTTCCCGGTTCGATGCCGAAAAATTCGGTTTCCACGAGATTTTCCGGAATCGCGGTGCAGTTGATGCCGAGAAACGGGCCATCGGCGCGTTTGGAATTATAATGAATCGCCCGCGCGACCAGCTCTTTGCCCGTGCCGGTCTCGCCGTAGATCAGAACGTTGGCCTCGCTTTTGGCAAAATTGCGTATTTGATTCAACACCTTCTGAATCGCCGCGCTTTGTCCGAGAATGGCGTCGGCGGCAAACTCTTTTTTCACAGCTTCGCGCAGCGCCAGATTTTCCAAACGCAATTTTTCCTGCGCCTCGCGCAACGCTTCGTAGAGCTGGAGATTTTCCAACGCCTCTGCCGTGTAACTGGCGACGGCATTCAGCAAGTCGAAATCAGCCTCGCGATACGGCTCGCCGGAAAGTTTCGGCCCGAGAAAAAAAGCGCCGGCGGTTTGCTCTTGAATGCTCAGCGGCACCGAGGCCACAAAGCTCTCGTTTGGCGCGGCAAAAAGCGGCAGGAGCAAGCGGCTGATCTGCTCGAGATTGTGGGCGCCCGCCTCTTGCAGGCGAACATTGATGGCTTCGACGGCCTGCTCGCCGCGGCTCACCAGGCAGCGCCAGCGATTGGTCTCGCGATCGCGCGAGAACGCCGCCGCGTGTCCGGCGCCAAACGTTCCCGCCAAAATCGCCGACACGCCGCTATAAATGCTTTCGCTGTCGCGGCAAGCCGTCAAGGTTTGCGCCACTTCGTACAACGTGCTAAGCTGAAAAACCTGGCGCTCGAGTTCCCACAAGCGGTCGGTTGTTTCCATATTTAATCTTCAAAACATTTGTGGCTATAGTATAAAAAGCCGGGCGAGCAAATGCAAGGGGAAAAATTGGGAATCAAAAAATTGGGAATCAGTGCAATCTCAAAAATTCCGCTTGAATATGAAAGGATGATTTTGTAATTTGGTTCGTGTTATAAAAACTTATGAATGAATGACCTTTGTATGGCATAACCGCAAGGACGAGGAGAATATCCAAAAGCTATGGAACCAGAAACCTTTACCCTCGATAAACTTGCTTCTTTGGTACAAGATTTTGGAAGCCAGTTACAAACTGTCTTGCGTACTCACACCGTTGCCTTGAATGATCTTGGCAATCCCGCTTGGAAAATGGCCCGCCCGATCTTAGCCACGGTTGAGCAACAAGCTCCGGATGACTTCGTCGCCTGTTTTTATGATGCTGATGTTTACGGTTATGGGGACAGCATACCAAGCAGCTTGGAAGATTTGAAGCGACATCTCGTGAGCCAATACGAATTCTTATTGGAGGAGTCGCAACGTGTTGAGCTTGGCCTTGCGCCGGCTGAACAGTTTCTTGTTCTCCAACGAATCGCACAAAAGGGTGGCTAACAAAATGAAACAGAACCTGCATATTTTAAAGCTTCTTCAAGTGTTTGCCAACGGACTAAGACAACTCGCGGGGGAAGGCATAGAAAAAATCATTCTCATCGGATCTTATGCGCGCGGAGAGCAAACGAGTGAATCTGACATCGATGTCGTTGTGCTGTTAAAGAACTCCTCCGCAGACCTGCGCGATAAAATTTATGATTATCTCGTTGACTTTATGCTGGAACACGATGTCGATATCTCCCTCAAACTGATAAACCGCTCCACTTATCAGGAATGGAAAGAATGGGCCGATCCTTTCGTGAAGTCGGTTGAGGCAGAAGGGGTTGAAGTCTGATGGCGGAAGTGACACTGGTTCGTAAACGAATCGCAACGGCGCAACAGAGACTCCAAGCGGCTCGTTTACTTTTCGACAAGGGTTTCACCAATGATGCTCTTTCGAAGTCATACTACGCGATCTTTGCCGCTGCCAAAGCTTTGCTTGCCAGCGAAGGATTACAATCCAAGAAGCACAGTGGCGTCATAAGTCTCTTTAACAAGCACTTTGTCAAGCCCGGTCTCGTTCCAAAGAAATTCAGCAAGATCATCACCCAGGCCCGGGATGAAAGAGAATTGAGTGATTATGACGATTTCTTTGAAGCAGGGCAAGATGAAACTGCTGATCAAATAAAAAATGCCGAAAGTTTTATTAACATGGCCATTGGTTTACTTCAAACCCGCGGTTTTAATTTGACGCCTTAATCCAGCTTCGGCACAATCACCACGCGGAAGCCGAGGCCTTCATGGTGAGCATCAGGTGAATGGTGACGACGATGAGTACAACGAGCTGAGTATCTGCCCATATAAGGCAAACCACCCCTTACTGCACGTTTTCCATCAATATCGACATTTTCTCTCTCGTCTCTGGAGTTATAAGGATATGGAGCGAACAGGCTGTTACACCAATCTTTGGAATTTCCCGCCATATCAAGAACACCGTATGGACTAACACCAGTAGAAAAAACTCCAACACTACTGGTTGTTAACAGATTTGCTTCATGAGTGTTGGCATTATTCTCATTCCATTCGTTACCCCAAGGCCAATAACGACCGTCGGTTCCGCGCGCTGCCTTTTCCCATTCTGCTTCAGTAGGAAGGCGGACCACATACCCATTGGGCAATTGTCCAATAAAATCCAATTGTTCATTTAGCCAACCACAATAAGCCATCGCTTCAAACCAAGTGACGCCTACAACTGGTCGATTCGAGATTCTTAAATTGGAATCATTCCAAAAGGCAGGCTCGGTGCGACCATTTCGGCGTTGCCATTTATCCAAATTCTTTCTCTCTTCTTCTTCGAGGCTACGATTAAGCCAAGCTAATCCCCGGACGCTCCACCACCTGGTTTCTCGATAGCCTCCATCTTTCCAAAAAGCAAAAAAATGATGATTTGTTATCGAAAGCTTTCCAATATAAAATTTCTGTAAAAAAACCTGATGTCTTGGACAAGATTCTTGTCTCCATTTTCGAACATCATCCCAAGAATACTCCCAAAGCTGTGTTTGGTAGAATTCTTTCATTTCTTCCAAAATAAGTTCCAATTCCTCCTCCGTACACCCCATCAAAAACTCCCCCTCCGGCACCTCGCACCACTCCATTTTCTCCAGTCGAGGGTCACCAAGCTCACCGAGCACGTCGCCGCATTTAGCGCGGACAATAATTGCCGGCACTGAACTGGTCATTGTGTTTAGCAAGCGATCGATCACTTCTTTCCAGCAGTCTTCACCGACGCTGGCGCGGCCAATGTCTTTGAGGGCAGAGCCGGCAAGCTCGACGTTTTCTCCGAGATGATCGGCAGGCGGTTGGTCGTTCAGTAGGCCACGAACGAACAAGGCAGTCTTCTCTTCTTCGTTGGCAATGAGGCCGAGATAGCCCAACGCCAGCAAGATCACTTCGCGCCAGGCCGGATCGTAAGCATGCTTGCGCAACAGCTCCAAGCTTTTCTGCTCATTCACTTGTCCCTGAAAAACGATGTGGCGGGCGGCGAGGTATTCTTCAAAAGTGAGATGCACGAAGCCATACGCATCCGGCCCGCGTTCGGCGAGCAGGCCGGAATATTGGCGCACGTCGTCGAGAAAGCGGCTGGCTTCGCGTTCGGCATCTTCGAGCGCGAGCTTGCGGCGCTCGGTGAAATGGCGGGCGATCTCGCGCTCCAGCTCGGCGCGGCGCGCGGTGCCGGAGGGGCGATTGGCGTGCATCCAATACGCCAGCGGCGCAAGAATCTTCACCGTTTCTTTATCGTCCATGCTGCCAACCGACATGCCGGCCAAGCTGCGGGCGCGATTCCAGGTTTTAATCAACGTGGTGAGATAAAGCTCGTACAACTCCGCGCGGCGATTTGGCAGCTCGGTGCCTTGCCGATGAATGAGCGCGAGAATCGTAAGCAGCAGCGGATTAGCCGCGAGTTTTTCCACGCCAGGATTGCCAAAGATGGCTTTGAGTAGTTTGCTCTTCTCGCCCTCCGCATCGCGCGCGGCTTTCGGCGTCTCGCCGCTTTGCGCGATTTCGTAGGTCAGGCACCAATTTTCGACGAATTGCGAAATTTGTTCTTTGCTAAAATCCAGCAGCGTAAGATGAAAGACGCTATCAGCTTCCAGCGGCGCTTCGCGATAGCCGACGATGCGGCTGGTGATGACAAATCTGTTTGACTGACCGGTCACTCCAAGTGACCGGTCAGTGCTGGCACGATGGTTGAGATAAAAATTTTTCACATGATGCACCACGCGGCTGCGCTCGCTCGGATCATGCACTTCGTCGAGGCCATCGAGCAAAACCAGCGCGTTGCCGCTGGCCAGCGCTTCGTAAAAAAGCGAGGCCGGATTCTCAGGAAATTCTTGCATGCCTTTATAAAACTCCGGCAGGAAGTCGCGCAAGCTCAGTTGTGAATTGGCCTGCAAGGCATTCGCATACGCCGCCAGCGGCAGGAGAATCGGCAGACGTTTTTCGTGGTCGAAATTTTTTGCCGCGTTGAGAACGAGATGTTTGAGCAGCGTGCTTTTACCCGAGCCGGGATCGCCGAGAATAACTAACGCTTGATGCTCAATCAAGGCTTCTTCAACTTTCATCGGATGCGGTCGTGCAAGCAGTAATTCGAGTTCATCGTCTGTTATCTCAACCACTTCATCATTGAACAGGTTTTTTCTGTCTATTGTTAGCTTGCGGCCGGCGAGACGCAGCTCTTCTGCCAACGTTTCTCCAGAGGGTAATTCCGGCTGCGCCCAGAGATTCACATAAATTTTTTCCAACGACAGGCGTAGCGGCAATTTTTCAAATTGGATGATGCCCTTGAATTCGAGATATAGATACGCCTCGATCAGATGCTGCAAATAACGCTGGCGGAGGGCTTTAAGATTGGCGGAAGCCTTCGAGCCGCCATCTTTCAGGCTTTCCTGCCAAAAATAAAAAAAGGCAAAGAGCAACGCCGCCAGGCCAAACAACAACCAAACCTGCCATGGCGAAGGTTGAAAACTTTTTGGAAGAAAATCAGTGGCGATATTGGTGAGAATGCCGAGTGCAATGATAGAGATCGCCGCGCCAATAAAAACGAGAGTACGTTTCATAAACACCCTCGATTCTAAAATGAGAGATTGCGCGCCTCAAGGCGCTACTACGAAAGGTTACCCATGCCCCGTCGCCGCGAGCATGATTTTCTCCGGCGTGGCGGCTTCGCGTGAAAACTCGCCGGTGATCTCGCCCTCGTGCAAAACGAGAATGCGATGGCTCATGCCTAAAATTTCGGGAAGCTCCGATGAAACCATCACCACCGCCACGCCGTCGCGCACGAGTTTGTTCATAATTTGATAGATCTCGAATTTTGCGCCGACGTCGATGCCGCGGGTCGGCTCGTCGAGGAACAGCACGGCCGGTTCGGTGAGCAGCCATTTGGCCAGTACAACTTTTTGTTGATTGCCGCCGGAAAGCGTATTTACTTCGTGATGAATAGACGGCGCGCGAATGCCAAGTTCATCCACGAGGCGATTACTGAACCGCACTTCGAAGTTCTCATCCAAAATATTTTTCGGCGCGATTTTTTGCAAGCTGGCGAGCGTGATATTCTTTGCGACACTCTGCTGCAAAACCAAACCGAACCGTTTGCGGTCTTCGCTCATCAGGCCCAGGCCAGCGCGGATGGCGTCCTGCGGTTGCTGGATTGGCAAAGCATGGCCATTCAAGAAAATTTTACCATCACGACGGCCGCGCCAAACACCGAAAATGCCCATCAGCAGTTCGGTGCGTCCGGCGCCCATCAGCCCGGAGATGCCGAGAATCTCGCCGCGGCGAATTTGGAACGAGGCGTTTTTGACGATGGCGCGATGATCGTTTCCAGGTTCGTAAAGCGTGAGATTGCTGATTTCCAAAACAGTTTGGTTTGGCTGCGAGGGCTGGAACGGATAGAAATCCGAAAGCTCGCGGCCAACCATCAGTGCAACCAGCTTGTGTTCGTCAAGCTCTTTGATCGCCGCGGTGCCGACGCTTTTGCCATCGCGCAGCACGGTGACGCGGTCGGCGATTGACAAAACTTCACCGATTTTATGCGAGATGTAAATGCACGTTACGCCGCGTTCGCGCAATTGGCGCAGCAGGCGCATGAGAATTTGCACTTCTTTCTCAGTGAGCGCCGCCGAGGGTTCATCCAAAATCAACAAACGCGCGTTTTTGCTCAAGGCTTTGGCGATTTCCACAAGCTGCTGCTGGCCGATGCCGAGATTTTTGACCGGCGTGCGCGGATTGAGATGCAAGCCCAACTCTTCCAACAACTGGCCGGCGCGAAAATAAAGCGCGTTCCAATCCACCAACCCAAACTTTTTCGGCTCCTGGCCGAGAGAAATATTTTCGCCGATGGTCATTTCTTTAACCAAAGCGAGTTCTTGATAAATGACGGCGATTCCCGCCTGCTCGGCTTCGCGGATGTTGCGGAAATGAACGGCTTTTCCCTCCAGCAAAGTCTCTCCTGAATAAGCGCCGTGCGGATAAACCCCGCTCAAAATTTTGATGAGGGTGGATTTTCCCGCGCCGTTCTCGCCGCAAAGCGCATGAATTTCTCCGCGTAGCACCGACAACGAAACGTCATCCAGCGCTTTCACGCCGGGAAAAGTTTTCGTCAAGTGATGAACTTCGAGGAAGGTTTCTGCCATTTTGTTTTGGTTGCGGATTTTTTACAACTGGCCGGAAGAAGCCGCCGGCCATTGTTCTTTCGGCACGTTTTTATAAACTTCTTCCAGCTTCTGATAGCCGTGTTGAATCACCGATTCATAAAGATTATTTTTGTCGATGGTAATCGGCGGCAGCAAAATGGCAGGAACATCTTTCTTGCCGTTATTCACGGTTTGCGTCGCCTCGGAGATCGTTTCGTTCTTGCACATTTTCACCGCCATTTCCGCGGCTTTCTCGGCAAGAGGACGAATCGGCCCGTAAACCGTCATCGCTTGCGTGCCGGCAAGAATGCGCTGGCAGGCGGCGAGGTCGGCATCCAAGCCGCTCACCAAAACCTTGCCGGCGAGATGCTGCTCTTCCAACGCTTGAATCGCCCCGCCGGCGGTGCCGTCGTTGGAAACGACGATGGCGTCGACGCGGTTGTCTGTCACCGTGAGCGCATTTTCAACATGCTTCAACGCGTTGATCGGCAGCCAGTCAATCGCCCACTGATCCGCCACGATTTTGATGTCGCCGCGATCAATGTACGGCTGCAAAATATTCATCTGGCCCTGCCGCAGCAAAATCGAATTGTAATCCGTCGGCGCGCCGCCGATCAAAACGTAATTCCCCTTCGGCGCGCGCTCGACAAGATATTCGGCTTGCAACTCGCCGATGCGAATGTTGTCGAAAGAAATGTAATAATCCAAATCGCAGTCGTTGATGATGCGATCGTAGGCGAGCACTTTGATTCCCTGCTTGTGCGCCGACTCGACGATGGAGGCCATGATTTTGCCGTTGTGCGGCACGATGACGAGCGCATCGACGCCCTGGCTCAACAGATTTTCGCATTGCGCGATCTGCCGCGCATCATCGGTGTTCGCCGATTGCACCAACACCTCGGCCCCGAGTTTTTCGGCCGCGGCGACAAAATAGTCGCGATCTCTTTGCCAGCGCTCTTCCTTCAGCGTGTCCAGCGACAAGCCGATGCGATAGCGCGGCTTCGGTTCTTTTTGAGTGCAGGAAAAGAAAAGCGCCGAGAGTGTGAAGCAAATAAGAAAATTTTTCATTGCTAAATCACAAAAAAATTTTTGCAAAAAGTCCCAACGGTTTGAAACAACGCAACGGATTTGAAGATTATTCAATCCGCTAGGCTTGATTATTTACTGCCCTGCTGCCATCGGCCATTGTTCTTTGGGAACATTCTTATAAACTTCTTCCAATTTTTGAAACCCATCTTTGATCACGGTTTCGTTCAAATTGCTTTTATCAACCGCAATCGGCTGCAGCAGAATCGAGGGAACGTCTTTCTTGCCGTTATTCACGATATCATCAGCTTCGGAGATCGGCTCGCCTTTGATGATTTTGAGCGTGATCTCGGCGGCTTTTTCGGCCAGCGGCTTGATCGGTTTGTAAACCGTCATCGCCTGCGTGCCGTTGAGAATGCGCTGGCAGGCCGCCAACTCGGCGTCCTGTCCGCTGACGATGACTTTGCCGGCAAGCTTTTGTTCTTCCAAAGCCTGAATGCAGCCGCCGGCGGTGCCGTCATTCGAGGCGACGATGGCCTCGATTTTATTTTGGCTCATGGTGAGCGCATTCTCGGTGTGCTTCAAGGCGTTGATCGGTTGCCAATCGATCGCCCATTGATCGGCGACGATTTTGATGTCGCCGCGATCGAGGTAAGGCTGCAAAATATTCATCTGGCCCTGGCGAAAGAGAATGGCGTTGTAATCGGTCGGCGCGCCGCCAATCAGCACGTAATTGCCCTTCGGCGCGCGCTCGACGAGATATTGCGACTGCAGCTCGCCGACGCGGACGTTGTCGAATGAGATGTAATAATCGAGATCGCAATCGTTGATAATGCGATCGTACGCCAGCACTTTGATGTTCTGCTTGTGCGCCGATTCCACCACCGACGCCATGATTTTGCCGTTGTGCGGAACGATGACCAGCACGTCGACGCCCTCGCTCAAAAGATTTTCGCATTGCGCCACCTGGCGGGCGTCGTCGGAATTGGCGGATTGCACCAAAACCTGCGCGCCGAGCTTTTCCGCCGCCGCGACAAAAAGATCGCGATCCTTTTGCCAGCGCTCTTCTTTCAGCGTGTCCATCGACAGGCCGATGCGAAATTGGGCTTTTTCCTCTTTTTTACCGCATGAAAACAACGCGAACAGCAGGATCAAGACCGCAGCTACTTTCTTCATGTTTCGTCTCCGGATTGGTGAGGAGGAGTGTAGACTTTCTAGCGCGGACAAGAATGTCCGTGCTCCTTTTTTTTATTTCGAAGGAACCGGCGCTGTCGCCATCGGCAACAAGGCAATTTCGATGCGGCGGTTTTGGCTTCGTCCGCCGGCGGTTTCGTTGGTCGCAATCGGATGAAACTCGGAGAGTCCGACGGCGTGAAGGCGGGCGGGTTCCATGCCGATTTTGTCTTGCAGAAAACGCACGACGTTGGTGGCGCGGGCGGTTGACAGTTCCCAGTTGCTGGGAAATTGTTTTTGCAAGCGCGGATGAATCGGGACGTTGTCGGTGTGGCCTTCGACGCGGATGGTTTTATCCTGGACGTTTTTGATGATGTTGCCGACGCGCTCCAAGACTTTCAAGCCTGCCGGGGTGATCTCGGCTTCGCCGGAGGGAAATAAAATTTTATCAACCAAACTCACCGAAAGCCGGTCGGCCAGTTGGGTGATTTGAATTTCCTGATTTTGAATTTCAGCTTGCAATTCCTTGATAAGCTGTTCATGCGCGCTGTTCAAACGCTGAATTTCTTCTTCCTTTTCTTTGGAAGATTTCGCCATGATTTCTTCGAGTTGCTTGGCCAGCTCAGCGGCGCGTGTTTCAAGCGATTGCACGCGGGCGGCCAGCTCGATTTTTTCATTGTTGAGCGCCGCCAATTCCTCCCGCGCCAGGCGCGAGACATTGAAAAAATAACCCGCCAACGCCGCAAGAATCAACGCGAGAATGGCGATTATGATTGTCACTGCTTTCATCATCTTCCTCCTTCAGAAATTATAAATGAAATGTTTCGATACGAACTCGTTTTGCCATAGTTTTAATCAAAGTTAAATCGGCAAATCCTGGAATGAACGCCTGGGCATTCACTGCACCGGCTGCGATGGTGAAACGAATCAAATCTGCGCTTGTCATCTTGCGCAGCCAGCCGAACAAGAAAGCGGCAACCATGGCGTCGCCGCTGCCGAGCGTATTAACCGGCTTGATTGGCGGCGGTGTGGCAAGGTAGCATTCACTCTGCGCATAAACGCCAACTTCTCTCTCGCCGTCGGTGAGAAAAATCCATTGCGCGCCGGTTGCCGCCAGCTCGCGCAGCGCAGCTTTCATGCCGTTCGGCTCGCGACTGTCGATGCCAAAAGTTTGCAGCGCTTCGTCGCGGTTGGGCTTGAGAAAATCCGGACGCGCCTTGAGGCCTTGCCGCAGCGGTTCTTGGTAGCTGTCGAGAAAGACCGGCACATTCTTCTCTTTAGCCGCTTGAATGAGGCGAAAATAAAGATCGTCAAAACCCGCGCTGGGCATGCTGCCGCACAATGCCAAAGCTTTGCAACGCGGCAAAAGCTGATTGACTTTTTTCACGAAGCGATCAACTTCCTCCGCGCGCAGCTCCGGCCCCGGCTCAAATACGGCGGTGTAGTCGTTGCGTTCGGCGTCGAAAACGGTGAATCCGATTCGCGTTAAGCCCGCCGTTTCGATAAAATCATGGGGAAGTTTTTCTTCATCAAGCAATCGCCGCACTTGCTCTCCCGTGTAGCCGCCCAGAAAGCCCGAGGCCAGGGTTTGCTCGCCGAGTTGCAAAAGCGCGCGTGAGACATTGATGCCCTTGCCGCTGCCAATCGTGACGACGCGCTGGGCGCGATGCGTGACGCCAAGCGCAAAAGCCGGCACGTCCAGCGTTTTGTCGAGCATCGGGTTGGGAGTGACGGTGAGGATCATTTTGTTTTCAAATAAATTTCAACTCGTACTCTTTCTCGTACTCATACTCTTACTCGCCTTGCGAATTCTTAAAAGCGAGTAGGAGTAGGAGTAAGAGTAGGAGTTAAACCACCGGCTTCCCATTTCGATAAAAAATTTCGCCATCGACAGTAATCTCACTTTCAGCCATATCGCAAAGCATATCCCAATGCAAACCGGAATCGTTTTTGCCGCCGGTTTCGGGATAACTGGCGCCGACCGCGAGATGAATCGTGCCGCCGATTTTTTCGTCAAACAGCATGTTCTTCGTAAAACGCTGAATGTGATAATTGGTACCGATACCCCATTCACCGAGATAGCGCGCGCCGGAGTCGGTGTTCAGCAAGGCGGACAGCAGCTCCTGGCCTTTGCCAGCTTTTTCTTTCACAATTTTGCCGTCCGCAAACCATAATTCAACCTCGGTCACTTCCTGTCCGTCGTAAATGGCAGGATAGCGAAAACGCACCCAACCGTTGATCGAATCTTCCACCGGGCCGGTAAAAATCTCGCCGTCGGGAAAATTAAATTTTCCGGCGGATTCCACGAATTGGCGATCTTTAATGGAGAACGTCAAATCGATATGCGCGCCTTTTAATTTGATCTGATCTTTTCCGGCCAGCCACGCCATCAGCTCGTGTTGGCGCTTGAGTTCATTCTGCCAGGCGGCGACCGGATCCGCTTCATTCAACAAACCGGCATGATAAACAAAATCCTGATAATCCGCCAAACTCATGTCGGCTTCCTGCGCCGCCGCTGGTGTCGGATAAACGGTATAACACCATCGCAGCTCGTGGCGGGCCGAGCGCTCCAAAAGTATTTTGCTGATTGCCGCGCGGGCTTTGCGCGAACGCGCCAGGCGGCTCGGATCGACGCCGCTCAACGCGCGCGTGTTGTGCTCGGCCTCGATGTACAAAATGGCGTCAAAGGATTCGACGGTCAATTTGTACAGCGGCGACACATAATCAAGCTGCGCTTCCGTCGCATACTTGTAAAAATTTTCTTCGGCGCCGGGCAGGCTGTTGCTGATGGCGACGTGCGCGCCGGCTTTGACGGCCTCGGCATAAACCGCCAGCGCTAGCTCGTCCGCCAGCGGGCTGGCACGCAGCTCCATCTGCTGGCCGGATTTTATTTCAAGCGAATAATCAACGAGGACTTTAGCGAGCTTGATAACGCGAGGATCGGGCATGAAGTTTTCTTGAATTTTATAAAATAGTTTGACATTCAACAAGTTTGCTGATACTTCAATATACGATAACAAAAATTTTGTTGGAATCAAGATTAAAAAACGCCCGCCGCGCAAAAGACCTTGCTCTTTCCAAAACGTCACGTTCACGCCAAAAAAGGTGATCACAAAACCACTTTGCAGAGGCGTTTGATTCAAGCCTTTAGAAATCAATATAAAAATTTTCCTTTTAAAAAGGAAAGATTGTTGTTATATTTTCCTTATAAGAAGGAAAGGTCGTCATGAAAGAACTTCTCAAGACCATCATCAAAGATTGGCAAAAAACCTTCCCGCGGGCCGAGGTGTGGGAAAGGGATTTGCAGGTTCCGCTCGATTCACAAAAGATCATTTCACTCATCGGGCCGCGCCGGTGCGGCAAAACTTATTATTTGTATCAATTGATCAATCAGCTTTTAGGACCCGAACTAAATGCCAGATTTATTTACCTGAATTTCGAGGACGAACGGCTCACCCTGACCTCCTCACAATTGCGCCTGATTTTAGAGGCGTATTACGAGCTTTATCCGGAAAATTACGGCCAGGAACTTTATTTGTTTTTTGATGAAATTCAAGAGATCGCTGGCTGGGAAAAATTCGTGCGGCGAATGTATGACACGGTGACGAAAAATATTTTCCTGACCGGCTCATCCGCCAAAATGCTGGGGAAAGAAATTGCCACGAGCTTGCGCGGGCGCAATCTCGTTTATCATCTCTTTCCCTTTTCGTTTGAGGAATACTGCCGATTCCAAAATCTGGATGTGAAAGATTTTTATTCAACGCATGGCCGGGCTGTTTTAAAAGGACAATTTGAAAAGTACATCCGGCTGGGCGGTTATCCCGAGACGGCCGGCATGGACGCCGAGCTGGCGCAAAAGACGCTGCAATCCTATTTCGACGTTATGCTCTTTCGTGACATCATCGAGCGCCACGCGATTTCCAATCCGCTCGTGCTCAAAAATTTCCTCAAGAAAATTCTGAACAATATCTCGCAGCCGCTGTCGGTGAATAAATTTTATAATGAGCTGAAAGGCCAGGGCCTGCAGACGAGCAAAAACGCCATCTACGAATATCTGGACCACGCCGCCGATTGTTTTTTGCTGTTTCTGCTCGATCCTTACGAACCGTCGCCGGCCAAACAACAAATGAAAGGGAATAAGGCTTATGCGGTGGATACCGGCCTGGTCAATGCCGTGACGTTTCGTTATTCCGAAGACAAAGGCAGACTGCTGGAAAATATCGTTTATTTGCATCTCGTGCGCGAAGAACAAGCGATTTGCTATTTGAAAAACAAATACGAGTGTGATTTCGTTGTGTCGGAAAATTCTATCGTCACGCAGGCTTTGCAAGTCTGCTTGACGTTGCAAGACGAAGCCACGCGCCAGCGCGAAATGCGCGGCTTGCTTCACGCCGCCGAGCGCTTCAATTTGCCGGAAGCGCATATCATCACGCTCGATGAGGAAGACGAAATTTCGATTAACGATAGGAAGGTCCTTGTCCACCCCGCTTGGAAATGGTTGTTGACGAGGCCATCGATGAAAGCATATCTTCGTCTCTGAATCGCCCCATGCGGCAACATCGCGTGCACGCCGAAAACACCGTTGACAATCTGCGTGATGCGCAAATCAACGACGAGACTTGCCATGCCGAGGGGGTCGAGTTGGGATAAGCCATTTTGCTCACCGATTTTCTGTCTTTGCTTTCTTAAAACAGACAAGCCTCCTCCCTCACCGCCGGATTTCCGCAATCACCATGATCTTCGTGTTCGCGGAATATTTCGCCAGCTCGATGTTGGCGAGGGCAATGACTTGCTTGACATTGGCGAGCTTGGAAAGATCGATCAGCTTGGGGCCGGCGGCCAGGCGGATGCTCGGAATTTCCTCGCCGCCGTCGCCGTAGTAAGTGTTGGCCTCGACGAAGTGCGGCAATTTTTGTCCGGCCTCGCCGACGGTGGTCACTAACAACTCGGCGCTCGGCAGGCTCAAGCGAACCATGCCTTCGTGATCGAGCACCACCACCGGACGCGAATGGCTTCTGAGCAGGCCGAAGAGATGGCGCTGCTCTTTTTGCAGGGCGTACGCGGCGAAAAAATCGGTTTCGGCGAGAACATCGACCACCTGGCCGTCGCTGGCGCCGAGCGTCTGCTGCGCGATGAACTGGCGGCGCGAAACCGGCAGCGCGCGCCCGAGTTTTTCGCGCTGGCGAATCTCCGTGGCGCCGGCGGCGATGGCGCGCACGATGTTGGTGTGCGGATCGACTTCGATGGTCACTTCAACCGAATCCGGCGCCGCGCCGATGCGGACGACCGCGGCCTCAGCTTCCTGCCGCAATTGCAGCAACTGCTCGTCGCTCGGATCGATCAGGTGGCGCTCGATGGTTTCGTGCACCATCGCCAACGCCACGCCGATGGCCGCCAGCACCGGGCTGTTTTCGCCGATCTCGTAGGAAATTCTCGTCATGGCGGAGGCAAACGGCACGATCGTCATCGCCCCGCCGCCGCCGCCGATGAGCTTCAAAAGCGGCGGCTCCAATTTATAATTGTCGATCAAATCCTGAATCGTCGTCACGACTTTGCCGCAGGCTTTTTGCAGAAATTCGTGGGCGGTTTCCTTGGCGCTTTTGCCGAGTAATTTTCCCAGCGCCTCAAAAGCCAGGCGGACGTTTTCCTTGCCGCCGCGGGCATAATCGTGCTCGGGAACCAGCCCGGCCATGTTGGCGGCGCCGGTCGTCGTCACCGCGATCTTGCGCTTTTCATTTTGCAGATAAAAATAATCCGGCGGATCGCCGGCGGCCAGCGCGCCGGTTTTCGGCTCGATGCCGGTGACTTCCGCCAGCGGCGTGAACGCTTCGTAAGACAAGCCGGCGATGTGGGCACTGCGCGGGCCGATCTCGACGATTTCGCCATCCCGCACCCGCGGCAAACTGCCGCCGCCAACCGCCGCCGTGCGCACGTCCAGGGTGCGCAGATAAACTTTGTGGCCGCCGATGCGGGCGCTGTGCATCATCGGCTTGCCGTGATGAATCGCGGAAATGTCCGTGCTGGTGCCGCCGACGTCCAAAAAAATCCCTTCCGAAACTTTGGCGTAGACCAGCGCCGCCGCCACGCCGGCCGCCGGGCCGGAAAGAATCGTCAAAATCGGGCGCTCGCGCATGCTTTTGATGTCCATGATGCCGCCGTCGGAGCGCATGATCATCAGCGGCGCGGTGATGCCGGACTGCCGCACGCTGCGCTCGGTCATCTCCGCCGCGGCCACGGCGACCGGCAAAATGCTGGCGTTGATCGCGGCGGTGCGGGTGCGAACGCGCAAGCCGTACAGCTCGGAAATTTGATGCGTGGCGGTGGCGGGCAGCCCCTGCTCGCGCGCCAAACGGATCACCAGTTTTTCATGCTCGGGATTGTCAACCGAAAAGGCTTCGGCGGCGACGATGGCTTGCGCGCCTTCGGAACGCAATGCCTCAATCGCCTGCTTGACCGGCGTTTCGATCGCGCCTTTGCCGGTCTCGATAAAACGAAAACCGGTTTGCAAAAATTTTTCCGGGGCCAGCTCGATCTGGCCGAGGTCGATCTCGTGGCGGGCGCGCGCCGCTTCCCAGCCGCCGCCCATGCCGATGATGCCGACTTTGGCGACGTCGCCTTCGAGCAGGGCGTTGGTGGCCTGCGTCGAGCTGTGGGCGACGAGCACGACTTCGTTGGGATCGATGCGGCCTTTCTGCAAAAGCTTGTACAGCGCGGTGATGATGCCGTGCGCCAGGCCGGCTTTGGCGCGGTAGGTGGTCGAGGTTTTGACTTGCGCGATGAGGGTGAACTTCTCCGTTTCAATGGCCACGGCGTGGGTAAACGTGCCGCCGACGTCGATGCCGATGCGAATTTTTCTCATGTCAAAATATAAGAAAAGTTTTCACGGAATGCAATCGGCTTGTTTGAGCGGGCGTTTGTGGCTTAAAATAAAAAACGCCGGGGCTGGTTGAAATCAGTCCGGCGTTTTTTATTGGCAACTGGCGATATCCGACTTTCACCACGACATTTTTATACGCTTATCCAATGGCCACGTGCAATTTTCTCCCAAGCGCCTCGGCATATTTGTTTAGAGTTGAAAGACGGATATCCTCCGCGTGATTTTCAATGCGTGAGATGGCGGATTTTTTGGTTTTTAGCTTTTGCGCCAAAACCTCCTGCGTAATCCCCATTTCTTCTCTGGCTTGCCGGAGCAGGTAGCCAATTTTGAAATTCTCATAACCAACTTCAAAATTTCTTGCAAACTCGCGGCTTCTCTTCTTGCGTTTCTCAATGTATTTCTCCAAATCGTCCATTATTGTCTCCTGTTAAATGCGAATTTTTCTCATGTCAAAATATAAGAAAAGTTTTCGCGGAATGCAATCGGCTTGTTTGAGCGGGCGTTTGTGGCTTAAAATAAAAAACGCCGGGACTGGTTGAAATCAGTCCGGCGTTTTTTTATTTGGTAAAATCATGCCACGGCTTCGCCATCCGCTGGAAACACTGTTATGGTTGTTTCACGAATCCCATCTGAGTAAAATGATGGTCAAAGGTAAATACCTCTGTGATCTCGCGCTGTTTCATGACAACATAAGAAACACAATCCGTGAAAGACCTGTTTCATTTTCCCTTCCCATAAAGATAGCGGTCATGTTCGACTGCGGCATTTGGGAGTTTTCCGGCTTTGGCGTTTTTCCCTAAAGAACGGAAAATGTTCCAAGCCATTGCAGAAGAAATTGACGGTGTAATTTTAGCTGGTGCAGAGGCAATACGAATTTCTCCCGATTGCACTGTCACTTGCAAACGAGCACCCAATCCAGCGGATTTAAGCCACTGCTCGCCGATCCAAATCCCCTGCTGTACTTCCAAGGTCTGTGTAGCAGCCATATTTTTATTCCCTTCAATAAATAAAATCAATTTACGTTTGAAAAACTGTAAAATTGCCTTGCTGTAGGCAATTCGGTAACTATCTTTGAATATATCACAAAATCCGAATAATGCAACCAATCTTTTCAGATTCAATTTTTTGCTATTTTTTCATTTCACAAATTTGAGGGTTTGGTTTTGAAGCGCCATGTCCCGTAACGCAACGTTTATGTTGAGAAGAAAAAGTGCGCACAACCCTAAATGTTGCGGTACAATCTTAGCCTTAAAGGGTGAATTTTTCCGTTTCAATCGCCACGGCGTGGGTAAACGTGCCGCCGACGTCGATGCCGAGGCGAATTTTTCTCATGTCAAAATATAAGAAAAGTTTTCGCGGAATGCAATCGGCTTGTTTGAACGGGGTTTCGGGGCTTAAAATAAAAACGCCGACTGGTTAAAATCAGGCCGGCGTTTTTTATACGGTTTTAGCGACGGGCATTGCCAAACTTTACTTCTCCGGTGTGATCCCTGCGGTGGCAAAATTAGAACGCGCGATAACACGGGGCTCACTGGCGCTGCCAGACGAAGCCACTGACGCTGTTAATCTCGCAAATCTTTGTAGTTTGCACCAAACTCTGAAATCACACGTCGCTGGCAGCGTCCAGTGAAGCCAAAGTTAGGCACTCTGTGAAAAATTTAAGATTACTGTACAGTCAATCTAATCTCATCTCATACTAGCCCCAGCATTTTTGAGTAAATCAAATATTGCAAAGTACTTTTCTCGAACAGACGGTTCCCAACTTTTTTGATAAAAAGCATCTTCAGCAAACTTTAATGCTGTTTTGCCACTCTGAGTCCTAGCATTTACGGCAGCGCCTCTTTCTAATAATAATCTTACTATGTCTCTGTTCAAAAATGCCGAGGCACACATTAACGGGGTAGCACCAAAAAAACTTCCAGCATTTACATCAGCGCCATTTTCTAATAGGAACTTCACTATTTCCATGTGTCCTCTTTCCGAGGCGGTCATTAACGCGGTATAACCATTTTGGTTCCTAGCATTTACATCAACACCATTTTCCAATAACATTTTTACCTTTTCTATATGCCCTTCTCCTGATGCTTTCGTTAACGCTGTGTGACCATCGTAATTCGTTACGTTAATATCAGCACCTTTTTCTAATAATAATTTACCTACCTCTGAGTCTCCCGTCATCAATAGTGCTGTGTTACCTGCTTCATTCCTAGCATTGGGATCGGCGCCTTTTTCTAATAGGAACTTCACTATTTCTATGTGTCCTTCTTCCGAGGCATTCATTAACGCTGTATATCCCCGTTTAGTCTTAGCATTTACGTCTGCGCCTTTTTCTAATAATGCTTTTGATATTTCTATCTTTGAGGCGCCCATTAGCGCTGTCCAATCGTTGTTATTTTTTGCATTTACCTCAGCGCCTTGTTCCAATAATAACTTCACCACTTCTATATGTCCTTTTTCTGATGCCTTCATTAACGCTGTATTACCAGAAATACCACTTGCATTTACCTCAGCGCCCTTTCCCAATAACAATTTTGCTATTTCTATATGTCCTTCTTCCGAGGCTTTCATTAACGCTGTATAACCATTGTTATCAGTAGTATCTGGTGACATTCCTGCTTGTAAAAATAACCTTGTTGCAATCAGATCGCCTGCTCCCGCACGTTCAACAAAGGTCTGTTCATCATATTTTAACCCCATTTGTCCCAAATCCTTACGTGCGTCTTCAGGGTTTTTGCCGCAGCAAAAAATCGTTATAGACAGCATTAACGATAACATTGCAGATTTGTATTTCATTTTCGCATCTCCTTATTTTGCAGTTAAGCAAAACATATTTGTTGCGCAAGCATCACAACCGTGACAACAGCTCTTTTTTCTTTTCTTCAAACTCGGCCTCTGATAAGATTCCTTGGGCTTTCAGCTTTGCTAATTGTTCAATTTGCTCAGGAATGCTTCTTTCAGAAGCAATGACTTTCTGGGGTGATTGAGTATCAGTAGCAGTTTGAGCGATTGTTGAAGATGATGTCTGTTGAAAATATCCAACTAGCCCGACAGCTAGAAGGACTAGACCTACTGCACCTACGGCATAACCTCCATACTGGATAATATCGCTGGTTAGCTCTGCTTCTTTTTGCATTCTTTGGCTTTCTCTCCACTGACTTTCTGTCCACGAAGGAGCATGAGCAGCTTTTTCTTTCATTGGAGTTACTATGGAATCTCGTCCAATGAGAGCAATCATTGCAATAACAATCAAAACAACCCCTGTTATTTTCATCGTTGTGTTTCTATTTCCGCCAGTCTGGAGCGGTGAGTAAGGTTGACCATTCATACTTTCTCCTCCCTTGCCTAACAAAGTAGTGACCGACAAGAAATCCGCTATGTCGCATAAGAAAATCAGCCCTGCGTAAATTTGAGCTTGATAAACTTCAACAAAATCAAAAGTTAAAGTTCTCCCACTTTTCCTGAACCATATAGTTTAGGGCGACACAATCCTGTCTCGCTAAACTAACAAAACGAAATTTTTCTAATTCCTTTGCAAGTTGTAGAATCCCAGTAGGTGACGGGAATGTAACACGCGCCAAAGTCAAAAGCAAGCGGAATTTTTGCTATTTTTTCATTTCACCAATTTGCCGGGGCATCGGAAGATTGCGCTTGCGGGTAGCGCCGGTAGGGTTATTAGGCCGTAAATTTATGGCGCAAGCTTCCACTCCACTGTCACCAACTTTTTAGGCGCTAAATCGCAGCTTCATACACCCGTATCTCGCGCTTCAGACTATCTGCAATCTTGTCTGACTCAACTTCAAGGTCATAATGCGTTTGAAGATTTATCCAGAATTGTGGGGACATGCCAAAATATTGGCCTAAGCGCAAGGCCGTATTTGCTGTAATGCCGCGTCTCCCTTGCACAATCTCATTTATGCGCCTGGCTGGGACATTAATATCCTTGGCAAGCTTATACTGGCTCACGTTCATTGGCTTGAGAAACTCTTCAAGCAAGATCTCGCCGGGATGTATCGGGGGCATTTTTTTCTGAGGCATCGTATGTTACTCATCTCAATGATAATCGGCAAGTATTTTTTAAAACGAAATTTTTCTAATTCCATCGCGAGTTGCAGAATCCCAGTCGGTGACGATAATGTAACACCCGCCAAAGACAGAAGCAAGCGGAATTTTTGCTATTTTTTCATTTCACCAATTTACCGGGGCATCGAAGGCGCAAGTGAAGTTCGGCTTGGGCCGCAAAGCTTGCAAATTCGGGAACACGCCTTTGCCCAAGCCGAACTTCGCCGCGGCCGTGCCCGCATTCACCGCCCACCGGTGGTATATTATCACAGAAAGGCAATTTCTACCTGAATTTTGCGCCAGTTTTTGCCAAAGTCGCAATTGAAGCAGCGTTGATTGGCGCCAAGATTGACCTGTCGGGTGGTGCAAAAAATTCTTTGCTCGATAGATGCACGGCTTAAAAACTCCGTTAGGAGTGAGAGGTTTATAGAACGCATTATCCGTGATTCGCTAAACTCCGTAGGAGTGAAATATTTTTTTCCCGATAATAAACGCACATTGTTTAGGCAAACGCAAATGTCACTCCTACGGAGTTCAAGAATTCTAATCACCGAATTTTACTATAAACATTTCACCCCGCTAAAGCGGGGTTCGGCAAAAGCATCCTAACAACTGTAGCACGAGCATGTCCGCGTGCAAAATTCAGGTTCTGTCTTATCGTCTGGCTGCGAGGTCGGGGCAATTGGATGAATGGTTTAAATTCAGGGTAGCGACATGATGACTCCGACTCGGCGCGCGATACGGCGCGCCACCTCATTTTTATTTCTCGTTCTCCTATTTACGACAACCGCACTCGCGCAAATTCTCAGCGTTTCGCCGGCGCAAAATGCGCTGAACGTTGCGCCGAACACCGGCATCGCGGTCACGTTCAATCAGGAGATGCTGGCGACGACGATCAAGGACACGACGTTTTTGGCGTGGGGGATGCACAGCGGCTGGCATCACGGCACGATCACGTATGACAAGGCCTTGCGCCGGGCCACGCTCACGCCGAAGACGCCGTTTGCGCCGGGCGAGATGGTGGCGGTGACGCTGACCGGCGACATTCTCACCAGCGCCGAACAGCCGCTGCAAAAATTCGCCTGGCACTTCACGATTCGCGTCACGCCCTCCTCAGGGAAATTTCCGATCAGCACCGATTACGGCATCGGCTCCACGCCGGTCGCGCTGTTCGCGGCGGATTTCGACGGCGACCGGGACATGGATTTTGCTGTGGTCAATCGCGACGGCAAATCGATTTCTATTTTAAAGAATGTGAGCGGCAAATTGCAGCCTCGGCAAGATTATCCCAGCGGCAACGCGCCGGTCGCGATTTTCGCGGCGGATTTCGACGGCGACAAAGACGTCGATCTGGCGGTTTTGAGCAAGAGCAGCGCGGGCAAGGACGTCGTTGCGATCTTCAAAAATAACGGCGCCGGGGCGCTAGCGCCGGGCGGTGAATTCGAAACCGGCGGCACGCCGCAGGCGCTGTTCGCGGCGGATTTGGACAACGACGGCGACATCGATGTGGCAACGGCCAACGCCGCCGGCTCGATTTCCATTTTGAAGAACAACGGCAACCTGGCCGGTCAGGCCGCGACGTTTCAACGCAAAACGGATTATTCCGCCGGAAAAAATCCGGTGGCGTTGTTCGCGGCGGATTTGGACGGCGACGGCGACGCGGATTTGGCCGCGGCCAACAAGGACGGCAACCAGATCATTGTTTTCAAGAACGACGGCCAGGGCAATTTTCAAAACAAGACGAACTACAGCCTCACCGGCGCGCCGACTTCGGTGTGGGCGGCGGATTTCGACGGCGACGGCGATCTCGATTTGGCGACGACGGCGCCGGCCAGCAACAAAGTTTCCATTCTCAAAAACAAAAACGACGGCACTTTTCCGGCGCGCGTCGATCTGGACACCCCCGGCATGATCGATATTTTTGCGGCGGATTTGGACGGCGACGGCGATATCGATTTGGCGGCAAAGACTGCCAATCAAATGATCGCGGTGATGCTCAACAACGGCGACGCAACTTTGCAAGCGCCGGTTTTTTACAAGGGAGGGCTTGAGTCTCTCAGCCTGGTGGCCGCCGACACTGACGGCGACAACGATCTGGATTTGGCGTTTTTGGATCCGAGCAACAACAAAATTCTGATTTTGACGAATCGCGATTTGCTGCACACCAGCCGCGCGGATTTGCACTTCAATAACGTGTACGCCGGTTACAGCAAAGAGCTGAGTTTCAAGCTTTACAACGACGCCAAAACCCCGACGGGCGCAGCCAGCGCCAGCATTACGAACATTACTTCGACGAATCCGAAATTTGCCGTCACCAGCGCCAAGACGTTTACGCTCGCGAGTTCTGATACGGCCATCGTCACCGTGCGTTACACGCCGGGCGCGGTGGGCAACGACACCGCGACGGTGACGATTTTGCCCAGCGGGTTTGCGCCGATTCGCTTGCCGGCGAGCGGGGCGGGTGTGCCGCCGGGGCCGGTGATCGCGATGATTCCGGCGGCGGTGAGCTTCGGCAATACCAGCGTCAACAAAACCGGCGATTTGATTCTCTCGATTTCCAACGCCGGGGTGTTGGATCTGACGGTTTCGAATATCACGCTGGGCAATCCCAACTTTTCCATTTTGGGCGGCAACAAGCATGTGATCGCGCCGAATGCCTACAAGCTGATCGCGGTGCGATTCAAAGCGCCGTTTCTCGGAGCGCAGGCCGACACGCTGAAAATTTTCAGCAACGCTCCCGCCACCAATGGCGACGCCGCAGGCCCGGCGAAAGTCCCGCTCAGCGGCAGCGGCGCGTCAACTTTGCTGCCGGAAATTTCCGTGCAGCCGCTGGAGCTGCGGTTTGATTCGGTGCTGGTCAAAACCTCCAAAACCTTGGCGCTGCGCGTGCACAATCGCGGCGCCGCGAGCTTGAATGTCAGTTCGATCACTTCCAACAGCAGCCGCTTCGAATTGCTGTCGCCGGCAACGATGAATTTGGCGCCGGGCGACAGCAGCGAGCTGATGGTTCGATTCAGCCCGCTGCAACTCAGCGCGCAAACCGGCACGCTCACGCTTGCCTGCAACGATCCGAATGAAAATCCGTTGGCGATCAGGCTGAGCGGCGCCGGCAAAGAGATTCCCGCGCCGGCGTTGGCGAAAATTTCTCCGAGCCTCGGAGCGCGCTTGCAAACGCTCGAGGTCGGATTGAAGGGAAAAAATTTCGTCGCCGGACTCACGAGCCTCGATGCGGGCCCAAACATCACGGTGAATAGCGTGACGGTGCACCGCCCCGACAGCTTGACGGCGAAAATCATCATCGCGGCGAACGCCGTAACCGGGCCGCGGGATTTTTTTGTGCTCAATCCCAGCCCCGGCGGCGGCGTCTCGGAAAAATTGGCGTTCACGGTCAACAATCCTCTGCCGGTTTTGACGAAGATCACGCCGGCGGCGGGCGAGCGTCTGCTCCAGCAAAATTTCGGATTCAAAGGCGCCAACTTCATCAGCGGCGTGACGAGCGTGAATGCCGGAACCAACATCACGGTCAACAGCATCGTCGTGCATCGCGCCGACAGCATGACGGTGAACATGACGATTGCCGAGCAGGCAGCGACGGTGGCGCGGGAGGTGACGGTGGTGAACGCGGACCCGGGCGGCGGCGCTTCGAAGCCGCTGGCTTTCAGCATCCATAATCCGGCGCCGAAATTGACGAGCCTGTCGCCGGGCAAAGGCGAGCGGAATCAAACCGTGGAGGTGACGTTCAAAGGCGAAAATTTTCTTTCGGGCGTCACGACGGTGAATGTGGGCGAAGGAATTTCGGTGAATGCCGTCGCCGTTGCCAGCGCCACGAGTTTGACCGCGAAACTGACGATTTCGCCGGCGGCGGGCAGCGGGCCGCGGAATTTTTCCGTGAGCAACGCCGGGCCGGGCGGCGGCGTTTCCGGCGCGCAATCTTTTGCGGTCAATAATCCGTCGCCGACGTTGAGCAAGCTCACGCCGAACAGCGGCCAGCTTTTGCAAACGCTCGACATCGGCTTCAAGGGCGCGAATTTCATCAACGGCGTGAGCAGCGTCAATGCCGGGCCGGGCATCACGGTGAATCGCGTGACCGTGCATCGCACCGACAGCGTGACGGCGAACCTCACGATCAGCGCCGAGGCCATCGCCGGCCAGCGGAATTTTTCCGTCACCAACGGCGCGCCGGGCGGCGGAACTTCCGGAAATCAATCTTTTACCGTGAACAAACCGACGCCGGCTTTGACCGCGATTTCGCCGGCGCTCAGTTATCGTTTGCAAACATTGACGGTTATTTTGCGAGGAACGAATTTTATCGAGGGGATCACCAGCGTTAATTTCGGGCCGAATATCATCATCAACTCTCTCAATGTGCATCGCGCCGACAGCCTGACCGCGAACATCACGATTAATTCGAACGCAGTGACCGGGGCGCGCAATGTTACGGTCAGCAACGGCGGCAGCGCGGTTTCAGAGAGCCGGATTTTTACCATTAACAATCCGGCGCCGAATTTAGCCAAGATCAATCCGGCCAGCGGCAATCGCCTGCAAAAGCTGAACGTCGGTTTGAAAGGCGCAAATTTTATCGCCGGTGTGAGCGCGGTGAATGCCGGGCCGAATCTGATCGTCAATCAAGTCGTCGTGCATCGCCCGGACAGCTTAACGGCGAATCTCACGATTCCCGGCGAGGCGAACGCCGGCTCGCGCGAAATTTCGGTGACGAACGACGGCGGCGGCGTCTCGGAAAAACAAACCTTCACGGTGACGAATCCGGCGCCGAGTTTGGCGGGGATCAATCCGGCCAAAGGCTCGCGCTTGCAAACTTTGGCCGTCGGTTTTAAGGGAAATAATTTTTTCAACGGCGTCACGACGGCGCAGGTTGGCTCGGGCGTGACAGTGAATCGCGTGACGGTGCATGGCCTCGACAGCTTGACGGCGGAGATCACCATCGCGGCGAACGCGGAGCCCGGGCCGCGTTCCTTCGCGGTCGTGAACGCCGGGCCGGGAGGCGGAACCTCCGGCAGCGCGGCGTTTACCGTGAGCAATCCCGCGCCGGCGCTGGCGAAAATTAATCCCGCCGGCGGCAATCGCCTGCAAACGTTGGAGGTCGGATTCAAAGGCGCGAATTTTTTCAGCGGCTCGAGCAGCGTCGTGGCCGGGCCGAATATTACCATCAACAGTGTGACGGTGCATCGCGCGGACAGCTTGACGGCGAGTCTCACGATCGGCCCGAACGCCGAAACCGGGCCGCGCCAATTTGCCGTCGGCAATGGCGAGGGCGTCATTTCCGAGACGCAAGTTTTTGCGGTGAATAATCCGGCGCCGGCGCTGACGGGCATCGAGCCGGCCAGCGCGTTTCGGAAACAGCGTTTGAACATCGTTTTCACCGGCTCGAATTTTATCAACAAAAGCACAGTGGTGAATGCCGGCCCCGGCATTGTCATCAATTCGATTATCGTGAATAGTCCGACGAATTTGCTTGCGAACATCACCATCACCTCGGACGCCGAGCGCGGGCCGCGCAATTTTTCGGTGACGAACATCTCGCCCGGCGGCGGGACTTCCGCCGAGCAGTTGTTCATCATCACCAACAACGAGCCGAGCAAGCCGCGGATGCTGTCGCCGGCGAACAATCAGGTGATTCAGTTGACGCGAATTCCCCAGCCGATCAAATTCATCTGGAGCCAATCCTTTGACAACGACCGCGAGGATACTGTGAAGTACGCGCTGCATCTCAAAGGCGCCGGGCTGGACACGACGTTCGCGGCGGTGACGGACACCAGCGTGTCGCTGAATATCATGCCGCGGTTGAAAGTCAATTCGGAATACGCCTGGGATTTGAAAATTTCGGATGGCGTGGTCACCGTCACCTGGCCGGATCGCGCCACGTTCCGCACCGCGAGTGTCATCACCTCGGTGCAGGAAGGCGGAAATCTCATTCCGAACGCGTATCGCCTCGAGCAAAACTATCCAAACCCCTTTAAGAGCGCAACGAAATTGGCCGAGACGACCATCAACTATCAACTGCCGAAGGAGACGCGGGTGACGCTGCAAATCTTTGACGTGCTTGGCCGCGAGATGATCACGCTGGTCAACGCGCAGCAGCCGCCGGGATATTATAATGTGATTTGGAATGGCAAAAACAGCGCGGGGAAATTGGTGCCGGGCGGGGTTTATCTTTATCGCTTGCAGGCCGGGGATTACATGCGGGTGATGAAGATGACGGTGGTGAGGTAGTAAAACGTAATTCTTAAAAACGTAAAACGTAAGTATATTTTGTTGTGTATGAAAAAGCCTCTTGCTTAGTCGGTATGAGCAAGAGGCTTTGTGTTTTTTTATCGTTGATCAGAGAAGGCAAGCGAAAATTTAAAAGTTCATTTAGCCAGCATCGAGCATCCAGTTTCAATTCACCAACACCTTATCAAGATGGCTTGCGATCACCTGCTGCGGCACGGCGCCGACGATGCGATCAACGACTTGGCCGCCGCGGAACAGCAACAGCGTCGGAATGCCGCGAATGCCCAACTGCGACGGCGTCACGTTGCTGTCCGCATCCATCTTGCCGACCTTCACTTTGCCGGCATAATCTTTGGCTACAGCTTCCACCGCCGGCGCGACCATGCGGCACGGCATGCACCAGTCCGCCCACACATCGACCAACACGGGGATATTCGACTCGATGACTTCCTTTTTGAAGTTGGCATCGGTGATTTCAATCGGCTTGTTCATGTTTATTCTCCTTAAAATCAAAAGTGTTTATGATCTTCGTTTTTTGCCTTCATTTAATTTGATGCAGAAGAGTTCTGAAAGGTTACATTCACTTTCTCTTGTTTTTCTACTATTTTCTCGCTAATTTAGCAGCGCCACCGAATTTTGAAGGGCATTGACCGGTCGCTTTGACACCACAGATTTGTGGTGAATCCACGATCTAAGCGACCGGTCAATAGATTTACAGCAACGACGAACAGATTTATGGAACTCTTCACAGCCGCCGCACTCGCGAATATCTCTTACAACATCATCGCTGCCATCCTGTACGATGCCGGCAGATTCGGGCTTAGCTTTGCCAGCGAGAAAGAGCTTGAAGATATTTTTGCGCAGGCGTTGAAAGACAGCGTTAAAGATCTCAAGAACGAACCAGCGCGCGAACTGCGGCAAGTTTTCAAAACCCACGAGGTGCAGAAAAAGATTTGGGCGTTTCAACAACACGGCGAAATCATCCCAACGGAGTTTTTTGCTACTGTTTTTGAAAAGGTGGTCGGAAAAACCCACGCCAGGCTGCTGGCGAAAAATCTCTTTGTGCATTTCCGCCAGCGCCTCGCCAAAAAAGAAACGCTGGCGCGGGAAATTCAATTTATTTTCCTCGAAAAATTTTCAGCGCAATTAATAGCTTTTGCGAAGCAACAATATGAGCACGATGTAGAAAATAGAAAACAACACCAAGAGATACTTGATGCCATCCGTGCATTGGAGAAATCCTTTCAGAAGCAGAAAAACATCGAGGCGACTATCGGCTATCAGGAAATCCCGCCGTTGCCGAAAGATTTTGTCGCGCCGCAGATAGCCCTCAGCGCGGTCAAATCGCAAATGGCGCAAAAGCATGTCGTACTCGTTTGGGGCGCGCCTGGTGCCGGCAAGTCGGTGCTGGTCACAGCGCTCGCGCGGGAAGCGGCGGCAGTCCAGCGTCCGGTTTTCTGGTTTCGCTTCCAACGGCTGCTCACCGATCTCAAAACCGTGCAAAGCAATCTCCTGCCTTTCTTGCAACAAGAAATCGGAGAGCCAAGCGAAAATTTACCGGTGCTGCTGGCAAAATCGCGGGCTTTGCTGATTTTCGATGATTTGCAGCACGCTGAAGGCGATGAGCTGCAGCGTTTTCTCGCCACTGTTGTTTCCCTGCTGGCCGGTAGCGGTAACAAGAATTGTCAAATGCTGTTTACCAGCCACGAACGTTCGGCGTTTTTGCCGGTGCAGAAAATCGCTCTGTATCGGCACGAGGGGTTCGCGCCAACCGAGGCGGAAGCGCTCATGACCGACAAATGGCAGCTCGCCTTACAGCCGGCCCAGCAAAAGCGGGCGCTGGAAATCCTCGACTATCATCCGCAATATTTGCAGTTCTTTCACCAGTGGTATCTGCTGGTACAACCGGATGAAGAACGGTTAGCTCGATACTTTGCGCATGCCCCCAACGAAGATGAGAACATGCAGGACTATCTCATGCGCGAGCTTTACGAAACTTTGGGCGGTTCCGAGAGCAACGCCAACAAACTGTTAGTGGCCGTGGCCTTTTATCGTATTCCAGAGCGCAAGGAATTCATCGAGCGGCTCTTTGGGGAATTAGATGGAGAGAAGTTTGGCGAAACCCTGCATCTGGTGCAAAACCGCAGGGGCTTGTTGCAATATCTCAGCGAGGCGCAGCGCTACACCTTGCACGATGTTTTGCGAGAATTCTATTATCAAAAGGCCGAGGCCAAAAGTCGCTTGCACGCCTGCTGTGCAGCATGGTATCAGGAATGCCTCCGCAGCGAGGCTGATCTCATCGATTATATCGAAGGTGCCCATCATTTTCGCAAAGCCGGCGACCACCAAGCTGCGGCCACTTTGCTGCGACGGGTCACCCACCATTGCACCACCCATGGATATTACTGGCAACCCTTACGCGATATCTTAGAACGCTTCGATCTGAAAACGCTTTCTGACGAAGAGCTTATTTTCGCGACCGCCTACGATCTCGGCAATCTGCAATTTTACATGGGGGCGTGGGAGGCGGCGCTGCGGAGTTTTTCCCAATGTTTGCAAATGCCGTTTCAGCAGGATTTGTATCACATTGTTCATAACTCGCTGGGAATGGTTTATAAGTCCAAAGGCGAATGGGACAAGGCCATCGAATTTTTCCAGAAATCTCTTGATGGTAAAGAAAAAATTGAGGATGTTCGTGGCATGGCCGTGACCTTTAACAACCTGGGACTGGCCTATCAAGACAAAGGCGAATGGGATAAAGCTATCGAATTTTACCAGAAAGCCCTTGAAATTAGCAAAAAAGATGGGGACGTTCATGGCATGGCCATAACCTACGGCAATCTGGGAATTGTGTATCAACTCAAAGGTGAATGGGACAAAGCCATCGAATTTTACCAGAAAGCCCTAGCAGGTAAAGAAAAAGTTGGGGACATTCATGGCATAGCCATGACCTTTAACAATCTGGGATTGGCCTATCAAGCCAAAGGCGAATGGGAAAAAGCGATCGAATTTTACCAGAAATCCTTTGAAATTAGCGAAAAATTTGGAGACGTTCATGGTATGGCCCAGACCTACGACAATCTGGGCGTGGCCCATCAAACCAAAGGCGAATGGGACAAAGCCATCGACTTCTTTGATAAAGCCCTTGCGGGTAAAGAAATAGTTGGAGACATACATGGCATGGCCTCGACCTTTAACAATATAGGACTGGTCTATCAAGCCAAAGGCGAAAAGGACAAAGCCATCGACTTTTTTGATAAAGCCCTTGCAGGTAAAGAAAAAGTCGGAGACGTACATGGCATGGCCTCGACTTTTAACAATCTGGGGCTGGTCTATCAAGCCAAAGGCGAAAAGGACAAAGCCTTCGAAGTTTACGAGAAAGCCCTTGGTGGTTTAGAAAAAGTTGGGGACATTCATGGCATGGCCCAGACCTACGGCAATCTGAGCTTTTTGTATTTTCAACAAAAGCAATATCTGGAGGCGATACACCTTCTCATTGAGATTTTGTTCTTATTCATAAAGCTTGGCGCGGCGCCACTGGTGCAACATGTGAACGGCAATCTAGCGTATTTTCAAAAGCAATTGGGCGAAAAGGCATTCGGTCACTATTTCAATCAAACTCTGAGCGGCATTCTTGCAAACGGCATCACCTGGGGCCGGCATCAGGTGGTAACGAAAGAGGAGGCGCAAGAGATCGGGCAGAAGCTAAGGCGTAAAGAGTAAGCCCTTAACTCAACATTTATGTTGAGAAGCAACCGTGTGGGCAACATGAATGTTGCATTACAATGCGGTGTTTTGTGTAATCGAATCTTATTGAACCTGCAAACTTCATGAAATAAACTTACGGAATATCACCATCCTCGCGATACAACTCATTCCCTTTGGGATCCGTCACCATCACGGTCACAGGAATGCCTTTTCTCACACTCGCCGTGACCACGCAATAATCTTCAAAGAGATCCAAGCAGCGGTTGATGCGATCATACTGGCCGTCGGCAAGCTCGACCATGATCGCAACATCGATTTTGCCGATGCGCAGCCGGCCTTTGTCGTTGCGCGTCAACTCGCCGTTGACTTTCGTTTTGATATTTTTGACCTCCAATTTGGCTTTTTGCAAACAGAACAACAAGCTGGCGCTGAGACAATCGCCGACGGCAACAGCGAGCAGGCGTGACGGATTCGGCCCTTTTCTTTGGCCGAGCGGTTCGCCTTCGTCAACGATCAGCGGCGGCAGATGATCCCAATCAAATTGGGCTTTGAATTCGTAGTTTTGAACACGCTCGAGACGCAGCGAAAATGTTCCGTTTTTCAGCATGGTTTGCTCCTTTCTTTACAGCGGCCAGTCGCGCAGAATGCGTTCGGTCTCTTCGGAATGGCCGCTCTCGTCGCGCACCATGTCTTCGAGCTGCACCATCAGGCCTTTGTCGCCAAATTCTTCGGCTTCTTTGGCGCGCTGGGTGTAATCTTTGGTGGCTTGCCGTTCGGCGGCCAGCACCGCTTCCAGCATCTCGCGGTTGTTGCGCGCCGCCGGCACGGGCCGCGGCTTGGTGACCGGCTCACCGCCGAGCGCCACAATCTTGTTGGCGAGAAATTGCGCATGCAGTTGCTCGTCGGCAATTTCCTGCAAGAAAAATTGTGAAAGCTGCGGCCGGAACGGGCCGTTCACTTTGGCCGCGTAAGTCAGATATTGAATGATCGCGCCCAGCTCGCCGGCAAGATCTTCATTCAAATGGTCGATCATTGTTTGCTTGTTCATATTTGACCTCCTCAAACGTTTTTAATGACATTCGCCAGCTTTCCGCGCACTTGCTCGGCGATGCCGGCAAGCTTGGTGTTTTTAACTCCGGCCATCGAAGCGACCGGATCGACCGCGGCAATCTCGACGCCCTTGCCTTTTTCCTGCACGATAACGTTGCACGGCAGCATGGCGCCGATATACTCTTCGGCTTGCAGCGCCTGATGAGCAAACGGCGGATTGCACGCGCCCAAAATTTTGTAGCGGCGGAAATCAGCGTTCAGTTTTTTCTTCAACGTGTCTTGCACATCGATTTCAGTGAGAACGCCGAAGCCTTCTTTTTTCAACTCATCGGTGACGCGGGCGATGGCGTCATCGAAAGAGTATGTTGTCGGTTTGGCAAAATAATAACTCATAAAAGTATTCCTCTCTATTCCCGCTTTTTTGCGAGATGGCATCATTTTTTCTCTTTTGCCGGCGGCGGCGATTCGGCATTCCACTGCAAGATTCCACCATCCATGTGGAGAAGCTTGAATTTTTTGTTCTGCAAGATGCCGTTGGCGCGCATGCTGCGATTGCCGGAGCGGCAATAAACCAAAATTTCGCGTGAGCGGAATTTCTCCAGCTCGCGCCAGCGCTGTTCCAGCTCTTGCACCGGGATGTTGATCGCGCGCGGCAAATGCCCGGTCTGGCTCTTGAACTCTTCTGCTGTGCGCACATCAAGAACCACGACGGTCGTGTCTTTGTCCAGCAAGGTTCTGGCTTGCTTTGCCGTAACGTGTTTGACGGACTCTTGCGGCGCGCCAATCGCCACAAGAAAAAAGGCTGAAAACAAGAGCACCGAAAAAATTGAAAGGTTAACGGGACGGCGTAAACTAAAATTATTCATGAAAAACTCCTGAACAGTTGATGCCAGCACCCGGCTGGCGATTTACCAGCCTCAAGAAAATCCGCCGGAACTGCAACTGATCCGGCTGGCGGCGTTGAGCTTGCCACTCCCGCCGGTGGTTGCGAAGGCGGAAAATTGTTTCTCCACTTTTCCGTGGCCACATTGGGGACACCGCAAATCTTTTTTCACCTCATCAACGCGTTGCAGCACGTCGAAATTCGATTCACAGTTTTCACAACGATACTCATAAATCGGCATAAAAATATCTTCTCCTATTCTTCTTGAGCTTTACTGGCAGCTTTCTCTTGTTGGTCTTTAGATTCGCCCGGAATCTCGCATGCCGCGGACATTCAGGTCCGGATTCCGAGCTTCGGCAGCACCACCAACTGTAATAAAAAATAAATCGCTAAAATCAGCAATCCGCTCAAAGCATCCATTATTTTCTTCACCTCAAAAAAGTTTGTCCTAAGATAGTCGTCTTTACTTAATTTGATGCGTGCGCCCGCGTCGAAGTTACAAGATCACAGCTTACCATTAATAAGATTGAGCAAACTGGTTATGAGCAGCATTCCCGCCAAACCCACCATCACGCCCCAGGCAGTGAGTCCCTTGCCGCCGTTTTCCAGCGCATCGGGAATCAGTTCCGCCACAGTCAAGTAAATCATCGCGCCGCCGGCGAAACCCAAGCCCAGCGCCAGCAGCGGCTCGAAGAACCAAACCGCCAGCGCCGAGGGCACGGCAAAAATCGGCTGCGGGATGCTCGAAAGAATGGAAAGCAAGGCGCACATCCAAATCGACACGCCTTCGGCGCGTAACGGCAAAGAGATGGCGATGCCTTCCGGAATGTTGTGCACCGAGATCGCCAGCGCCATGATCAAGCCAAAGTTGAAATCGCCGGTGCCGAAGCCAACGCCGATGGCAACGCCCTCAGGAATCGAATGGATGAACATGGCAATGAAAATGAGAAAGCCCTTCTTGGTCGCGCCCTTGCCGATCTCGCCGAAATGCAGATCGCGGTTTTCAAAAAACTTTTCAACGAGCCAGAAAAAAGCGGCGCCGAGCAATAAACCCAAAATGACTTCATACGGCGCGGAGGGCCGCCGGGCCTTCAAGGCGATACCTTCCTGCGCCAGCGAAAAAACCGACGCCGAAATCATCATCCCCGCTGCCACCGCGCTGGCGAAGGCCTTGACGACTTGCGAACGGTTACGAATGTAGGCGACGGGAATCGCGCCGAGGCCGGTGGCGAGCGCGCTCAAAATTCCGGTCAACGTTGTCCAGTAAAGCAGCTCGGCTTTGTTCATTCATTCCCCCGAGCGTGTTCGCAAGTTTCTACTCATGCTCGTCGGATTCTTCGGTTTCACTGTTTTCCTCCTCGTGGTCGCCGGTGGTCGCCTGCAAGCCGCGAATGAGAGCTTGCTTTTCACCGGCGGAAAGTTTGGCCGACGGATGTAGCGGGACATAAAACCACAGCGGCATTTCGCCCTTTTTTATTTGTTCGGCGGCTTCTCCGGCCTCGTTTTCCGGACGATCCCACTCGGAGAAGTTAAGCTGCTGCCGCGCTTTTTCGACATCGCGCTGCACCAGCCACGACATCGGCGCAACGTTGCTATACCACGGCCAAACCGTCTCGTTGCTGTGGCAATCAAAGCACGCCCGCTTGGCTAATTCGCGTGTTTGAGGAGCATCCCACTTCGGCTCCACGCGCACCGGCGGATTGGAATGGGCGCGCCCGTAAGGAACGAATTGGATGATGACGAAAATACCCAGAATCGCCACAGCGCCCCAGTTGAGAATTTTTTTGAACATATTTTTTCTCATTTCCGGCCTTTTTTAATTTTCAACGCAATCGTTGCGACCAACTGTTTGCGGGTTTTGGCGGGCAATTTTCTGGGCGAATCTTTCACTTTATAAAGCAGGATGGTCCGGCGCACGGTATCGACATAGATACGGCATCGCGGGCAGGCGGCAATATGTTTTTCAAGCTGCTTGCAAGTGGCTTCGTCCAGCTCGCCGTCAATAAAGTCGCAAACTTTTTTAAAAATCTGTCGATGAGTCATGGCTGCGTCTCTGTATCGTCGTGCCCGTGAAAATATTTTGCCAAAGCTTCGCGCAAAAACAAGCGCGCCCGCATCAAACGAATTTTGACGTTCGCAACGGAAATGCCGAGAGTTTTGGCGGTCTCGCCGATGGAGAGATCTTCGAGATCGCGCAAAACAAAAACCACGCGATATTTTGCCGGCAATTTTTCGATCGCAGCTTCCATGAACTGCCGCATTTCGTTTGTCAACACCGTGCGAGCGGGATCGGCGGCCCAATCGATCAGCTCACGGCGGCGAATTTCATCGAAACCGGGCGCCGGCAACGGCTCTTCGCGGCGATGGCGCGAGCGGCGTTTGCGCAGCGCCATCAAGCTGGTATTCACCGCGATACGATAAATCCACGTGAAAAAACTCGAGCGGCCATCGAACTGATCGAGCTTGCCCAACGCCGTAATAAAAGTTTCCTGCAGCGCGTCTTCCGCATCGTGAGGATGGCGCAGAATCCGCCAGGCCAGATTGTAAAGACGCGGGCTGTAAAGATCGACCAGCTTTTGCACCGCGCGTTCGTCGCCGCGCCGCGCCGCCGCCAGAAGTTTTTTCTCGTCCATCCGGATGATTTGATGCAACTGAGCTCCCTTGGGTTACACCTTAATTTTGCACGCAGGAACGCAATGCGTATTGTTTGTTAGAACGCTTTTGACGAACTCCGTTAGGAGTGAAATGCTTATAGCAAATTCGATTATTAAAATTCTTGAACTCCGTAGGAGTGACATGTTCCTTTTTCCAGAAAATACGCTTTAATTATCGGAAAAGAACATTTCACTCCTACGGAGTTTTTTGAATCCGTGTGATGCATTCCTATAAACATCTCACTCCCAACGGAGTTTAAAGCTTGCATCTTTCGTGCAAATTTTTTTTGCACCACCAAATGGATAGATCAAAATAACTTTCAGAGCCGCGCCAAATAAGGTTTTTATCAATATTGCTGCAAAATTAAGGTTACACCTATTTTCAAACAAGGGAACTCACAAAAGAATTTCACCGCCGAGATATTGGTGAATCGCTTTCGCGGCTTTCTTGCCGGCGCCCATCGCCAAAATGACGGTGGCGCCGCCGGTTGCCACGTCACCGCCGGCAAAAACGCCGGGCTTGCTCGTGGCGCCGGTTTCGGGATCGACCACGATGATGCCGTGTTTGCCGATTTTCAAACCGGGCGTGGTTTGCGGAATCAGCGGATTCGGGCCTTGTCCGATGGCCACGACAACGGTGTCAACCTCGAGAACATAATTTGAATTTTCGATGGGCACCGGACGGCGGCGGCCCGATTCGTCCGGCTCGCCGAGCTGCATCTTGATCAATTCAATGCCGGTGACCCAACCTTTCGCATCGCCTTGCACCGCCACCGGCGCTTCGAGAAAACGGAACTCGATGCCCTCCTGCTCGGCGTGATGCGCCTCTTCGAGACGCGCCGGCAGCTCGTTCCGCGAGCGGCGATAAACCAGATAGGTATGCTCGGCGCCCATGCGTTTGGCGGTGCGCACCGCGTCCATCGCGGTGTTGCCGCCGCCGATGACGGCGACACGCTTGCCGACTTTCACCGGCGTATTCCATTGCGGAAAAAGATAAGCGCGCATGAGATTGAGGCGCGTGAGAAATTCGTTGGCAGAATAAACGCCGTTGAGATTTTCGCCGGGCACGTTCATAAAATACGGCAATCCCGCGCCGGTGCCGATAAACACGGCATCATAACGTCCCAGCAATTCATCCACCATCTCGGTGCGGCCGACGACGTAGTTGGCGCGAAATTCCACGCCCAGCTCCGCGAGCTGATCGACCTCAGCTTGCAAAATTGATTTGGGCAGACGAAATTCCGGAATGCCGTAAACCAGCACGCCGCCGATTTTGTGCAAGGCTTCAAAAACGGTGACGCGATGCCCGAGCCGCGCCAGCTCGCCGGCAACCGTCAATCCTGCCGGGCCGCCGCCGACCACGGCGACAGATTTTCCCGTACTTTTTGCCGGAGTAAAAAGCGGGGCGCCGTTGCTCTGCTGGCGCGCAAAATCCGCCACGAAGCGCTCTAGCCGGCCAATAGCGAGCGGCTGATATTTTTTGCCCATGACGCAAACCAGCTCGCATTGGCTCTCTTGCGGGCACACGCGGCCGCAAACCGCCGGCAAAGCATTTTTCTCACGAATGATTTCAACAGCGCGTTTGAAATCGCCGTGCGCGACCATATCGACGAAGCGTGGAATATCAATGCCCACCGGACAGCCGGCGATGCAAACCGGTTTCTTGCATTGCAAACAACGACTCGCTTCGAACACCGCTTGATCGTCTGTATATCCCAGCGCCACTTCGTTGAAGTTGGTGATGCGCAGCTCCGGCGCTTGCTCGGGGATCGGGGTTTTTTCGGGAATGACTTTCTTGGCCATATTTCTCTCCGCGGCTCGTTTAAAATAAACTTTCAATCAAGCCGGGCTTTTCAGTGTTTTTTCTGAAACAAAACGCAGACAAAGCCGCAACTGAACAGATTTAAAACGATTGCTCAAAGTTTTTTTAAACACGGAGAAACTGAGTTCGCTGAGTATCACGGAGAAAAGCTTTTTAAACACATTTATTAATCTCCGTGTGAGCTCAGTGTCTCCGAGTTTAATTGGATTTTGAATTAAAAAACTTTCAAAATTTTTTTCTAAATTTGACGGCGTTAACGCTTAAACCACCTCCGCCATTTGACACGACTTCTTCTCAGCTTGCCCTTCTTCCAAGCTTTTCACATACAGCTCCACCGCTTCTTTTTCCTCATTGCGATACATCTGCTGCCGGCGCATCAGCTCGTCGAAATCCACTTCGTGCGCGTCGAAATCCGGGCCGTCGACGCAGGCGAATTTGATCTTGCCGCCGATGGTGACGCGGCAGCCGCCGCACATGCCGGTGCCATCGACCATGACGGGATTGAGACTAACAATCGTGAGGATTTTCGCGGGCCGGGTCAATTCGGCGACGGCGCGCATCATCGGTACCGGGCCGATGCAAAACACCCGGTCGATCTTCTCGCCGCGATGCATCATTTCTTGCAGCGGTTTGATCACCAGGCCGTGAATGCCGTAGCTGCCGTCGTCGGTGGTGACGAGGAGTTGGCTGGCAGCCTGCCGCATTTTATTTTCCAGAATGAGCAAATCACGCGAGCGCGCGCCGATGATGACGGTGACGTGATTTCCGGCGGTTTTCAAGGCTTGTACCACCGGATAAATCTCGGCGACGCCGACGCCGCCGGCGAGACAAACGCAATGGCCGAAATTTTCAATGTGCGTCGGATCGCCGAGCGGGCCGCAAACATCCGGCAAAAATTCTCCGGCTTGCTTTTCCCCCATGAGCCGCGTGGTCATGCCGACTTCCTGCACGATCAGGATGATCGAGCCTTTTGCCGGATTGGCATCGGCGATGGTGATCGGAATGCGTTCGCCTTCTTCGTGCACGCGCAGAATAACGAATTGTCCGGCTTTCCGGCGCTGCGCGATTTCCGGCGCGACCACTTCAAAACGTTTGACTCCGGGGGCGAGGGTTTGCTGGTTCAAAATTTTGTGCATAAATTTACGCTTTTACGTTTTACGCGTTACGTTTTAAGTTTCACAAATCCCGAATGGCTTTGAGCAGATCCATCGTCGTCACGATGCCGATGACTTTTCCCTCGTGCGTGACGAGCAAACGGTGCACGCGGCCGCCGATCATGGTGTCCGCCACTTCCTGAATGGAGGTGTTTTCGTCAACTTTGAAGATCATCGGCGTCATGATATCCCGCACCGTCACTTGCTGTTTTTCTTTGATGTGAAAAGAGGCCAAATCTTCCGGCGAGAGCCGGTCTTCCCAGCCGTGCATGTAATAATCATGCGGCTCGTCGGCGCTCAAATCAATTTCGGCTAGGCTGTCGTGGCGAACGATGTCGGTCAAGGAAACCACGCCGATGAGTTTGCCGGTGCTGTCCTTCACCGGCGCGCCGGTGATCGCCTTGTCGATGAGAAATTGCGCCAACTCTTCCAGCGTCCACTCCGCCGGAACGGAAATGACGTGCGGATTCATGACGTCCTTGGCAGTAAAATATTTCATCGCAACCTCCTTTTAAACCTTTTATTGTTTTTCAAGAATCATGCCGGTTATGGAAAGATTTTCATCACAAAAAGGCATGAATTATTAAGGAGTTATTGCAACGGCGCGCTCTGGCATTTTGCCAATCTTCGCAATTTTACGAAAGATTCTGTTTTTATTATTAAAATTGCAAATAAACCTGATCACGCAATAAATCTTGACAATCTCAAATTTTTGCTTTATAAATAAAGGGCGAACAAACCAAAACGAAAACACGCATGAAAAAGACCCGATGGAAAAACAAGGAATTGAGCTGGCTGTCGTTCAATGCCAGAGTTCTTCAAGAGGCGGCGGACGCCGGCGTGCCGCTGCTGGAGCGCATGAAGTTTCTCGGCATCTTTTCCTCAAACCTGGATGAATTTTTCCGGGTTCGCGTCGCCGTGCTCAAACGGCTGACGAAATTCGGCAAGAAGGCCGTCTCCGTCGTCGGCGACGATCCGAAAAAAATTCTCACAAAAATTCACGAGATGGTTTTGAGCCAGCAGGCCGAATTCAATCGCATCTATCAGGAGATTCTGCAAGAGCTGGAAAAGGAAAAAATTTTCATCATCAACGAACGGCAGCTCGAGGGGGAACAGGCGTGCTTTGTCAAGGATTATTTCCGGCAGCAAGTCCGGCCTACGCTGGTGCCGCTGATGATCGATCAGTTGCCGCAATTTCCCGAATTGAAAGATCATGCCATTTATCTGGCAGTCTGCTTGTCGTCGGCAAATGACGCGCAGAAAACAAAATATGCCTTGATCGAACTGCCGGCTGTGCTGCCGCGGTTTTTGGCGCTGCCGCCGCAGGGCGAGAATCAATACATCATGCTGCTCGACGACGTGATTCGCTTTTGCCTGGACGAGATTTTTTCGATTTTCCATTTTGACCGCTTCCGCGCGTTTACCATCAAGCTGACCCGCGATGCGGAGTTGGACATCGATCAAGACATTTCGGAAAGCATGATCCGAAAAGTTTATAAAAGCGTCAAGCAGAGAAAATTGGGCAAGCCGGTGCGCTTCATTTACGACCGTGAGATGCCGGAAGATTTATTGAAGTTTCTGATCCGCAACCTGCAATTGAGCAAAACCGACGGCAATTTGATGCCCGGGGCGCGTTATCACAATTTCAAGGATTTCATGAATTTTCCGAAAATCGGCCCGCGGCGCTTGCGCTATCATTCATTCGCGCCTTTGCCTCATTATGCCATCAATCATCAAAAGAGTTTATTCAAGGTCATTCAGAAGCGGGATATTCTGTTGCATTACCCCTATCACGCTTTTGATTATGTGATTGATTTGCTGCGCGAGGCGGCCATCGATCCCCATGTGACCGCGATCAAAATCACATTATACCGCGTGGCGAAAAATTCGAACGTGATCAACGCGCTGATCAACGCCGCGAAGAACGGCAAATCCGTCACCGTCGTGATGGAGCTGCAAGCCCGATTCGATGAAGAAGTCAACGTGCATTGGGCGCAGCACCTGCAGGAAGAGGGCGTGCGGGTCATCGACGGTGTGCCGGGGCTTAAGGTGCACGCCAAATTGCTTTTGATCGAGCGCAAGGAAAAACAGAAAATCATCCGCTATGCGTGTTTGGGCACCGGCAATTTCAATGAAACAACGGCGAAAATCTACAGTGACCACAGTCTTTTGACCTGCCACGCCGGCATCACGCGCGAAGTGGAGCAAGTCTTCGATTTCTTGGAAAACAAATATCAACGCGGCGTTTTCAAGCATCTGCTGGTGTCGCCTTTCAATATGCGCCAGCGCTTGACGAAGCTGATCGACGAGGAGATCAGAAACGCGCAAAAAGGAAAAGAGGCGTTTATTATTTTCAAGCTCAACAATCTGGTGGATCAGGGAATCATCAAAAAGCTGTATAAAGCCGGGCAGGCCGGCGTGGCGATCAAGCTCATGGTTCGCGGGATGTTTTCTTTGATTCCGGGGAGCAAGGAGGGCACGGAAAACATCCAGGCCGCGGCGATTGTGGACAAATTTTTGGAGCATTCGCGGCTGTTCGTTTTTTGCGGCGGCGGCAAGAAAAAGTATTATCTTTCATCGGCAGATTTGATGAGCCGCAACCTGGATTACCGCGTGGAGGCCGCCTGCCCGATTTATGACAAAATCATTCAGCACGAAATCGATGATTTTCTCCAATTGCAATGGCAGGACAACATCAAAACCCGGGTGTTGAACAAAGATTTGGACAATCAATACCGGCATGCCAATCCGGAAAAGCCAGTGAGAGCGCAGGAGGCGCTTTACGAGTATTTTAAAACAAAACGCGACACACCGGTTGGCGTTGAGATTGAGGCGGCAAAAGATGGCGCTCAGCAGCCCAACGTCCTTTCTTGAAACTGCGAATAATATGCCATAAATTCGCACGGATAAGAATCTTGCATTTCCCGCCAATTTGTTAGCAGCCGCAATTGCTGCATTATCAACCCGCTACAACTTCATCTCCTGTGGCATTCCCTTTGCGTTTTCAATTGCAGATAACAGCAAAGAACGCAGCCAGCAATTTTTTTATGCCAAATTTTTTTAAGAGGAGAAATTTGATGAACCGCAAGATGGTCACAATTGATGGCAACGAAGCAGCAGCCTACGTCGCGCACAAGACGAATGAAGTGATCGCCATTTATCCGATCACACCGTCGTCGCCGATGGGTGAATGGGCGGATGCGTGGTCGGCGGTCGGCGAGAAAAATATTTGGGGCACGGCGCCGGTGGTGACGGAGATGCAAAGCGAGGGCGGCGCCGCCGGCGCGGTACACGGGGCGCTGCAAACCGGCGCGTTGACGACGACGTTCACATCGTCGCAGGGACTCATGCTGATGATTCCCAACATGTACAAAATCGCCGGCGAGCTGACGCCGACGGTTTTTCACGTGGCAGCGCGTTCGTTGGCGGCGCAGGCGTTGTCCATCTTCGGCGACCACAGCGATGTCATGGCGGTTCGCGGCGCCGGCTTCGCGATGCTGGCGTCGAACTCGGTGCAGGAAGTGATGGATTTTGCGCTCATCGCGCAGGCCGCGACGCTCGAAGCGCGCGTGCCGTTTCTGCATTTCTTCGACGGCTTCCGCACTTCGCACGAAGTGAATAAGATCGAACAGTTGACGGAAGACGACATGCGGGCGATGATCGACGACGAGCTGGTGCAGGCGCATCGGGGCCGGGCGCTGTCGCCGGACCGTCCGGTGTTGCGCGGCTCGGCGCAAAATCCCGATGTTTATTTTCAAGGCCGCGAGACGGTCAATCGGTTTTATCTCGCGTGCCCGGGCCTCGTGCAAAACGCGATGAACAAATTCGCCAAGCTGACCGGACGCCAATACAAGCTGTTCGATTATTTCGGCGCGCCCGATGCCGAGCGCGTCATCGTGCTGATGGGCTCCGGCGCTGAAGCGGCACAGGAAACGGTTGATCATCTCGTCCAGCGCGGCGAAAAAGTCGGCGTCGTCAAAGTCCGGCTTTATCGCCCGTTTTCAATCGAGCATTTTGTGCGGGCTTTGCCGCCGGCGGTGAAGACGATTGCGGCGCTGGATCGCACCAAAGAACCGGGTAGTTTGGGAGAGCCGCTCTATTTAGACGTGGTTGCCGCAGTAAACGAAACGATGACAAACGAGAGCGGCTCTCTCAAATCCCAGGCGGGCACCGTATCTCCCCGCATTATCGGCGGGCGGTACGGCTTGTCTTCCAAAGAGTTCACGCCGGCGATGATCAAAAGCGTTTTTGATGAAATGAAAAAAGCAGCGCCGAAAAATCATTTCACCGTCGGCATCAACGATGATGTGACGTTGACCAGTCTCGATCATGACGCCTCCTTTTCAACCGAGCCGAACGATGTCGTCCGCGCCATGTTTTACGGTCTCGGCGCGGATGGCACGGTCGGCGCGAATAAGAATTCGATCAAGATCATCGGCGAGGAGACGCCGAATTACGCGCAAGGTTATTTCGTTTATGACTCGAAAAAATCCGGCTCGACGACGATCTCGCATTTGCGCTTCGGGCCGCGGCCGATTCACTCGACGTATTTGGTGAATAAAGCCAACTTTATCGGCTGCCATCAGTTCAACTTCGTCGAGAAGTTCGCGATGCTGCCCGACCTGGTGGAAGGCGGGACGTTTCTGCTGAACAGCCCGGACGGCCCCGATGAAGTATGGGATCATCGGTTCATGCTTTTGCGCAATCCGGCATCGGCCCGATGTTCGGCGTGTTTCTCGCCACCAGCGCGGCATTTTGCGTGTGGGCGTTGCTGCGGCGCATTCCAAATTTGCGCGCGAAAAACCGGCTTGAGTCGATGGTCTCGCGCGAATCGACTTTTTTGATGAACAATCTGGTTTTGCTCGGCGCGACGTTTGCGGTGTTTTGGGGAACGATTTTTCCGCTGATTTCCGAAGCCGTGCGCGGCGTGAAAATCACCGTCGGCGCGCCCTTTTTCAATCAAGTGAACCTGCCGATTGCAATGGCGCTGCTGGCGTTGACCGGCATCGGCCCGGTGCTCGCCTGGCGGCGCAGCTCGCCGGAAAATCTGCGCCGGCAATTCGTCGGGCCGCTGATCGCAACTCTTGGCGGAACAATTTTGCTGTGGCTGCTCGGCATCCGGCATTTTTATGCTCTCGTGACGTTTGCGTTGTCGATTCTCGTCACGGCAACGATCGTGCAGGAATTTTATCGCGGCGCGCGGGCGCGGCAGCAGAGCCATGCGGAAAATTGGCTGACGGCGCTATGGCATCTCATTGCCCGCAATCAACGGCGCTATGGCGGCTACGTGGTGCATTTCGGCATGGTGCTGATTTTTGTCGGCATTGCCGGCACGGCGTTCACGACGCATCTCGAAGCCACGGTTCGCGCCGGCGAGTCGTTTTCCATCAGTCATTACGATGTCAAATTTGATCGCATCGTAGTCGGACACGATGCGGCAAAGCAGTGGATGACAACCGACGTGAGTGTCGTGAGCGAAGGAAAATTCATGAAAAAATTGCAGCCTGAAAAACGTTTATATGTGACGCACGAGCAGCCGACAACGGAAGTCGCGCTGCTGTCAACCTGGCGGGATGATCTCTATCTCGTGCTCGCGGGGTACGACGAGGAAAAACAGGAAGCGACGTTTTCGGCTTACGTGAATCCGCTGGTCATCTGGTTGTGGATTGGCGGCTGGGTCATGGCGATTGGAACCTTGTTGGCTCTGGTGCCGTTATCACGCGAGACAAAAACGCTGCCCAATAAACCGACGGCGAGATTGCCAGCGAAACGGCTCTCAAAAAATTTGCGAAAAACTCGACTTCATCGCAAGCCAGTCTTGACAGATTGATTAGATATTATTACCTTGAGTTGTAGACATAGATTTTGTAGTTTGCACTTTTAGAAATTATTTGTTAATCGAGCTCTCATTTAACCAAAGGGATGAACTACGATGAAAATGCGTGCATTTCTTCTCAGCGCCGTAGCCGCCTTGTTGGTGCTTCCCGCCATGCTCGGCGCTCAGAGCAAATTTAAATATATCGGCTCAAAAGCTTGCATGCCCTGCCACATGACGCCGAAAAGCGGCGCGGCTTATAAAAAATGGCAGGCCAGCAAGCATGCCCAGGCTTTTGCAACCTTGGCAACGCCGGCCGCCAAAGAAATTGCGAAAAAAGAAGGCGTCGTCGATCCGCAGAAAGATGGAAAATGCCTGAAGTGCCATGACACGGCTTATGGCGTGGCGGCGGCGCAACTGGCGCCGACATTTAAACCCGGCGAAGGCGTCGGCTGTGAAGTTTGTCACGGTCCGGGGTCGGAATATAAAACGATGCAAGTGATGAAAGACATCGATACCGGCAAAATCAAAGGCGAAACCGTCGGCTTGGTGATGTCGGATGAAAAAACCTGTATCAAGTGCCATAACACCGAAAATCCGGTATCGAAGCCATTCAATTTTGCCGAAGCCGTCAAGAAGATAGCTCATCCGACTCCGAAGCAGTGAACAAACTTGTAGAAGGCAAAGGAGGGAAATTGTGAAAGTGCGACGCGGCAGACAGCAGTATATTGTCGTGGCGATTCTGTTCGTTTTTTTGTTGCCGCCCGCGGCAAGTTGGACGCAAACTAGCGACAGCGATTGTCTTGCCTGCCATGGTGACAAAGACCTGGTGACAACCGATAGCGCCGGTGTCGAGCGTTCGCTCTTTGTCGATGCGACGCAGATGGAGAATTCGGTTCATGCCGGATTTGAGTGCGTCATCTGCCATGCCGATATCGCTGAAATTCCCCACGCCGAGCGTCTGGCGGCGGTTGCCTGCGAAACATGTCACAACCAAGCCGTTGCGGAAATCGCCGCAAGCGCGCACGGCACCAAGGCGGCGGAAGCGCCGACGTGCCGCGCTTGTCACGGCAGCCACGACATTCGCGCCGTTGCAGATTCGCTTTCCCTCGTCCATCCACGCCGGCTCGCTTTTACGTGCGGACATTGTCACGCCAATCTGGAGCTTGTCGCCAAATACAAAATTCCGATCAAGAACCCTCTGGAAGCGTACACCCATAGCATTCACGGCCGTTTGGCGTTGGCCGGCATCGACAGCGCCGCCACCTGCAGCAGTTGCCACGGCAGCCACAAAATTTTGGCGGCGAACGATCCGGCCTCCAAAGCTTTTCACTTTAATATCGCGCAAACATGCGGCCAATGCCATCGCCGGGTGACGGATGAATTTGCGAAAAGCGTTCACGGCGCGGCCGTGGCACGCGGCTCGCGTGACGCGCCGGTTTGCACGGATTGCCACAGCGAACACGCAATCGAATCTCCCGCTGTCGCCGCCGCGCCGACCTCGCCGAAGAATGTGGCGGTTGAAACCTGCGGCCATTGTCACGCTTCCACCCGGCTCGCGAAAAAATATGGCATGCGCCGCGAGCGGCTTTCGACATTTGCCGATAGCTATCACGGCCTGGCGCTGCGCTCCGGACGCGTCGCCGTGGCGAATTGCGGCAGTTGTCATGGCGTACATAATATTTTGCCGTCCAGCGATGCTCGCTCGATGATTCATCCCGCGAACCTGGCGAGCACCTGCGGCCAATGCCATCCCAACGCCGGAGAAAATTTCGCGCGTGGGCCGGTGCATCTCACGGCGGAAGACAAGGAGGGCAAAGCCGTCGCGATCATTCGCGGCATTTATATCGGACTCATCGTCATAATTATTGGCGCCATGCTCATTCACAACGGATTGGATTTCATTCGAAAAAGCAAGTACCTCCTTCAGCGCGAATAGAGAGATTTTGCAACGGCAAGAATAAAACGTCTTGAGCGATATGTCTGATTCCAATAACCAAGAATATTTTTTGCGCTGGACGCGCGTCGAGCGCTGGCAACATTGGATCATGGCCATCGCGTTCACGATTTTGGCCATTAACGGTTTTGCGCTCAAATATCCGGAAGCGGCGTGGGTGCAACCGCTTTTGGTGCTCGAAGGCAGCTTCTCGTTGCGTGGCTGGCTGCATCGCATTGCCGCGCTTGTCTTTGTCGGCCTGAGCATTTATCACGTCGGCTACATGTTTTTCACGGCGCGCGGGAGAACGCTGTTGAAAGCCTTAGCGCCCGTGCGGCAGGATTTTGTCGATTTCAAAATCAACCTGCGCTTTTTCCTGGGTAAGCGCCAGACGCCGCCGGAGTTCGATCATTTTTCTTACATGGAAAAGGCCGAGTATTGGGCGCTGGTTTGGGGCACGGTCGTGATGACCGTTACCGGATTTCTGTTGTGGTTTGAAAACCAGGCGTTGAAAATTTTTCCGCTGTGGATGATGGACGTATTTACCGTCATCCATCTTTACGAAGCCTGGCTGGCGACGCTGGCGATTTTCGTCTGGCATTTTTACTATGTCATCTTCAATCCGGAAGTTTATCCGCTCAACCAAAGCATGATCGACGGCCAAATATCCGTGCACGAGATGGAAAGAGAGCATGGGAGAGAGTTGGCGAGGCTACGTGAAAGAGCGGAGGAAGAGTTGGAGGAAATGGCTCACGTCACGACGAATGAGGAACCAGTGGCACGGGTGGGAGGAGATGGTGTTTAAAATTGACAAGTTAAAGCTGTGTTTCAAAAAATAATTTGAAAAATACAATTTGACGACGGAGGATTTTAAACGAGCAGCGGAAATTACAAGGTAAAAGTTGGGCGAAGGTCGACTTAGACACACGGCCCTTCTTCAAAAATGGAAAAGAACAAGCAACGCGTAAAAAATTTTTCTGGATTTTAAAAAATTAACCATTGAAGAGCGCAAATGAAAAAAGTTCTTATTCTGCTGGGCTTTCTTTTTCTCTCTTGCCAGTCGGGTCGAAACCTTGTGAATGAGCAGCGCCATGCCAAATTGAACGAGCCATGGGTCCGAAAAACTCTGGCGCAAATGACGCTGCGCGAAAAGCTCGGGCAGATGTTTTTCTATCATCTCGACACGAATTTTAAAACTGAAACTGATTCATCCTGGCAAAAAATTGCCGCGTTGGTTAAAATCCATCACCTCGGCGGCGTTCATCTTTGGCGCGGCGAGCCGTACGCGACGGCGTTCATGACCAATCATTTGCAAACGTTGGCGAAAATTCCGTTGCTCTTCACCGCCGATATCGAGAATGGCGTGGCGCGTTTTGGCGGCACGGATTTCCCGCCGAACATGGCGATCGCCGCAGGTGGCGATCCGCAGCAGGCCTATCAAATGGGCCGGCACTCCGCCCGCGAAGCGCGCAGTCTCGGCCTGCATCTCACTTTTGCGCCGGTTGCCGATGTCAACAACAATCCGCTGAATCCCATCATCAACGTGCGCTCGTTCGGTGAAGATCCGGAAATGGTCGCGCGTTTCACCGCAGCCTTCATTCGCGGCTGCCAAGACGGCGGGTTGCTCACGACGGCGAAACATTTTCCCGGCCACGGCGACACGGCGGAAGATTCGCACATCGAGCTGGCCTACGTGCCGGCTGACAGCGCGCGATTGGAGCAGGTTGAATTGCCGCCGTTTCGCAGCGCCATCGCCGCCGGCGTTGATTTCATCATGACGGCGCATCTCAACGTGCGCGGCGTGGCGATGAATCCGTACGCTCCCGCCACCCTCTCGCCGGAAATCATGACCGGTTTATTGCGTGAAAAACTTCGGTTCGACGGCGTGTTGATCACCGACAGCATGCGCATGTGGGCGCTTTCGCAAAGCTACACCGACGCGTTTGCGACCGTGCAGGCGGTGAAAGCCGGCGTCGACGTCATTCTCGTGCAAGAAAAAATTCCCGCGATGATCGCCGAATTGGAAAAGCGCGTGCAATCCGGCGAGATCACGATGGCTCGCATCGATGAATCGGTGCGGCGGCTTCTTCGCGCCAAAGCGAAAATCGGTTTGCATCGGCAGCGCCTGGTGAATTTAGATTCGCTTTCAGCGCGTTTCGCGACGCCGGAAGCAAAAGCGGCGGCGTCAACGGCGGCGGCGCGCGCCATGACGCTTTTAAAAAATGAAAAAAATATTCTTCCTCTTTCTCCGGCTGATAGCGGGCGAGCCGTCGTGATTGAATTTTGGGATGAACCGCGTTTTCGCAGCACCGGCCCATTCGGGCGCGAGTTGTCGCGTTATTTAAAAAACGCGGAACATCATTTTCTCACTCCCGAGTCCGGCCACGATGAGTTTAGTGAAGTTCTCAATAGAGTTCGCACGGCGAAAGCGCAGATTTGGGCGGCGTACACACCGTTACGTTCGTGGAAAGGCCATCTCGGCTTGCCGGAAAATTTGCAGCCGTTTGCCGATTCATTGTTGGCGACCGGTGTTCCGGCCGCTGTCGTCAGTTTTGGTAATCCGTATATTTACCCGCAAGTGCAAAGCGCAGCGGCGTATTTGGCCACGTTCGGCGCCCGTGAAATTTCAGAAATCGCTGCAGCGCGCGCGCTGGTCGGCGCGGCGGAAATTTCGGGAAAATTGCCCATTTCGATTCCCGGATATTTTGAGCGCGGCGCCGGACTCAAGCTGGCCGCGAAAAATCTTCAGCCCGCGCCGCCAATCACCACGCCGACTCTCCATCTGCGCGTCGGATTTCCGGAAGAGGCGGGACTCAGCTCGGCGAGGCTGGATTCCGTTCGCGTGCTCATGCAACGGGCGGTGCAAGATTCGGTTTTTCCCGGCGCGGTTTTGTTGGTGGCGCGCAACGGCCTCATCGTGATGGACGAAGCATTCGGAAAAATGGGCTACAACCAATTCACTCGTGCCATGCCGCTCGATGCGATTTTCGACATGGCTTCGGTGACCAAATGCGTCGCCACGACGACGGCGTGCATGCTGCTCTATGAGCGCGGCCTGCTCGATCTCGATGCGCCGGTGCAAAATTATTTGCCGGAGTTTGCCGGCGCCGGAAAAGAAAACGTGACGATACGCCATTTGCTCACTCACAGCTCGGGGCTGATGGCTTATCGCCGCTATTTTCTCGAATCTAAAATCCCCGGCGAAATCATTAAAACGATTTTGAATGAACCGCTGGAAAATCCGCCCGGCGCGAAAACGGTTTATTCGGATTTGGGCATCATTTTGATGGGGAAAATCATCGAAAAACTTTCCGGACAGCCGCTCGACGTTTTTAGCCGCGAGCAGATTTTTGAGCCGCTCAAGATGAAGGTAACGGGTTACAATCCGCCGCGGCAATTTTTGTCCCGCATCCCTCCCACTGAATTTGACTCGTGGCGCGGCCGCATGGTGCATGGGCAAGTGCACGACGAAAACGCTTTTGCCCTCGGCGGCGTTTCCGGCCATGCCGGATTGTTTTCCACGGCGAGAGATTTGGCGACGTTTTTGTATATGCTGCTCAATGGCGGCGCTTACGAGGGCGGCCGCTTGTTGAAACCGGAAACCATCGCGCTTTTCACTTCGCCGCAAAATGTCGTCGCCGGCAGCAGCCGCGCCCTCGGCTGGGATACCGCTGATGAAAAAAATTCCGCCGGCCATCTCATGAGCGGCCGCGCTTTTGGCCACACCGGTTTTACCGGCACTTCGGTGTGGACCGATCCCGAAAAAAATATGTTCGTGATTCTGCTCTCGAATCGCGTGCACCCGACGCGCAACAATCAGAAGCTGCTGTCGTTTCGGGCTACCTTGCACGATGCGGTGATGAAAGCGGTTGGGGCGACGAATTAAAAAATTTCCGATTCACCGCGCTTCAAAAGAAAAATTTTTCCGAATAGGTCATTTGACAACTTTCTCTTTTTTCTCAAGAATGGGAATTGGGGAGCCTTGTTTTCTCAAAATTGAAAAAAAGTTCCTAAATTGGGTGCTACCCTCCTCAAAATTGTAGTAAAAAATTACGAATTTATTGGCATAGGATTTGAGCCTCCTTATTCGACTGAAAGGGCACGAACCTCGGCCTCAGGAGAATAAATAAAAAAACAAAAATGGAAACAAAAACTATTTTGATTGCCGATGACGAATTTGGCATCCGCGAATCCTTGGAGAAGGTGTTGAGCAAGGCCGGCTGTAAAACCCTGGTCGCCGGCTCCGGCAGCGAAGCCCTGGCGGTGCTCAACAAAAAAAAGGTCGACCTGGTTTTGACCGATCTCAAAATGCCGGACGGCGGCGGGCTCGAGTTGCTGAAAGAGATCAAGAAAGATTCTCCGGACATCGAGATCATTCTGTTGACGGGATATGGCTCCATCGAGATCGCCGTCGAAGCCATGCGGGAAGGCGCTTACGATTTCATTGCCAAACCGCCCAAGAAAGCCATCATTCTTAATGCGATTGAAAAAGCGATCGAACGGTTTTGGAATGATGTACTCGCGGCCAAATTTGAGGCCTTGCAGGCGATAAGCTTTGATCGCCGAATACGGCACGGATTCTTTGGCAAGATCGGCCAAAGCCCGCGTCGCGGCATGTTTCATTTCTTCATTACAACTAAAGCGAAATAACTCACTGGGAGGATGAACCACATGGATTCAACTCAGGATAATGACCGAAAACTTTTCTTGGTTAAAATTGTCCATTTTGATATTTTTTTGCCAAACTGGTTGGCCAGGAACAACAAGATTATCGCCTGCCTGAACGCCATACGCGATCGTGGCGGCGATATTCGATTTGCCAATCTGCACGACGCCAGCGAGCAGTACTTTCACCTCACCAAGCTGGAAACCGTCGTGCAAGTGTTCGGTGCTGTTGAGACAGCAATTGCGAGTTTTGGAGAATGAGAAATGTGCCGGCTATTGCCTCGGTATGGGCATCGGAATGCAACTTTAAATTAATTTAACCCGTGGCTGAGATACAACCGGTGACGAGTAACACGCAACCGGCAGTTGTCGTTATTCATTCACCCGCTTAATCACCACGACCGTCGCATCATCCTCCCAGCTCTTCTCGGCGCCGTATTGAACAACTGTATCAAAAATCAAATCCAAAATTTCCTGCGCGCTCTTATTTTGATTTCGCAAGACCAGCTTTTTGAGGCGCGCAATGCCGAATTGCTCGCCCTCGAGATTAAGCCGCTCGAAAATGCCGTCGCTGTACATGACCAGCACCGAATTGATCTCAAAGCGAGCAATCGAGCGCTGGATGGTAAACTCCGGCAGCACGCCGAGAACCGTGCCGTTCGCTTTCAGTTCTTGCGCGTGATCGCCGTGCACCAGGAGCGGACCCGGATGTCCGGCGTTGGCGTAAATGAGATTGCCGTTGCGCTCGATCTCGCCATAAAAAAGCGTCGCAAAGCGGCTGGAATAGGTGCTGCGATGCAAGACGCTATTCAGCTTTTTAAGCGTGTGCACCATTTTCATTTCTTTTTCCAGACCCATGCGCAAGCCGGTCACCACGTCGCGCACCAGCATGGCCGCGAGCAGGCCGTGGCCGCTGGCATCGCCGATGCCGACGCCGAACATTTCCTCGTCAAACTCGAAAAAATCATAAAAGTCGCCGACCACCAGCTCGGCCGGGTCGGAGCGCGCGGCGATTTGATAACCCCGGACCTGCGGCGTGCTCGCCGGCAGCAGGCTGCGTTGAATCATCGCCGCTTGTTCGTATTCATTTTTGACGGCGTCGGAAAACATCCGGTAATTCAGCGCCGTGCGCACCGCGTTCAAGCAAAACTCGATTTCCTCGCGAACCCATCCGCTTTTCAATTCAAAAATAAAAAGCCAGCGCTTGCCGCGGCGGCGGATATGGAACGCCGCCGGAATGGTGTATTCGTCTTGCATGTTGATTTGCGGATCGATGCTCAAATCGGGCGTGTCGTAAATGTAGCTGCCGTTTTCCAGCAGGCGTTTGATCGCTTCGGTGCGGGCGGAAAGCCTGAGGCTGGCGCGCGGATGTTTGGGTTTGCCCGGCGGACTGACCAGCACGAACTCGTCGCCGTTTTCTTTATAAAGCCGGCCGTGGGCGAGCTGCAATTCGTCGCCGAACGTTTTTTCCAATTCGTCCAGAATCGAGGACAGGAAATACTGATTGCTTCTGTCTTTGCCGATTTTGGAAATGAGGTTGTCTAATTTTCGGTAAAAGTTTTTTGGTGTAATCATAGAAGTTATCAACATGAAAAAGCCATTCCAACCTGGAATGGCTTTACCAACTTACGAAATTTTTGGCAATTTGTCAAATTGTGAATGCGCGTCTCGTTTTAATTTGTGCTCGGCGATTCTTTGGCTTTTAGCAGCCTCATGCCATTCATCGTCACCAGTAGCGAAGCGCCGGTATCGGCAATGACAGCCATCCAAAGCGTTGCGAAACCCGGCAGCGCCAAAATCAGAAAGATGCCCTTCAACACCAAACTCACAGCGATGTTTTGCTTGATGACGCGCATGGCCTTGCGGCTGAGCTTGATGGCAAACGGCAGCTTGTTCAAATTGTCGGACATCAGCGCCACCGAGGCGGTTTCGATGGCTTGCGCGGTGCCGGCGCTGCCCATGGCGATGCCGACGTCGGCGCTGGCGAGCGCGGGCGCGTCGTTGATGCCGTCGCCCACCATCGCGACGCACTGATATTCGCGACGCAGAGATTGCACCGCTTCCAATTTTTGATTGGGCAGCAGTTGCGCCAGCACCTCGTCAACGCCGACCACGCGCGCGATGGTTTGCGCCGTCGTCGTATTGTCGCCGGTCAGCATCACGCTTTTTTTGATGCCCAATTTTCTCAGCTCTTCAATGGCGGCGCGGCCGGTGTCGCGCATCTTGTCGGCCACGGCGATATAGCCGGCGAGACGCTCGTCGGCGCTCACCATCATCGCGGTGCGGCCATTTTTTTCGACCGTGTCCACCGTCCGGCAAATGGTTTCATCGTGCGGATGCTCGGCGTCAAACATGGCGTGGCTGCCAACGAGAATTTTTTTGCCGTTCACCTTGCCGCGCACGCCGCGCCCGGTGATGGCTTCGACTTCTTCAGCGACGTAACCGTGATGAGGCTTGCGCTCACCGGCGGCAGCGACAACGGCTTGCGCCAGCGGGTGCTCGCTGCGGCGCTCGACCGCGGCGGCGAGCTGCAAAACATCATCGCAGGATTCGCATTCTTTTTCCGTTGGATGCTCGCAATCAAACGAGCGCAATTCCACCACGATGGGCTGGCCGTAAGTGAGCGTGCCGGTTTTGTCAAACGCGACAGCCCGCACTTTCGCCAGCGCTTCGAGATAGGCGCCGCCTTTGATGAGCACGCCGTTTTTGGCCGCGGCGCTGATCGCGCTCACAATCGTCACCGGCGTCGAGATCACCAACGCGCAGGGGCAGGAAATCACCAGCAGTGTGAGCGCGCGATAGAGCCAGCCGTGTTCGCCGTCCGGCAAATTCCAGAACGGCGCATTAAACAACAGCGGCGGTAAAATCGCCACGAGCAACGCGGCGACAACGACGGCGGGAGTATAAATTCGCGCGAAGCGGTCGATAAAACGCTGCGCCGGCGCGCGCTGGCTTTGCGCTTCTTCGACGAGATGGATGATGTTGCTCAGCGTCGATTCGGCTGCCGGGCGCGACATGCGAACTTCGAGCGTGCCCTGGCCGTTCACCGTGCCGGCGAAAATTTCATCGCCGCTTAGTTTTGTCACCGGAATGCTTTCGCCGGTGATGGGCGCTTGATTCACCGCCGAAGCGCCGGCGAGCACGACGCCGTCAACCGGAATGCGCTCGCCCGGTTTGACGAGAATGGTTTCGCCGGCTTGAAGCTGATCGACCGGCACGCGCGTTTCATGCGCGCCGCAAAATGGGCATGGCCCGCCGGTGTAACTGTCGCGGCCAAGATGCTCGCGGCAATCGAGGCACGGACGCAAGACCGTCGCCTCAGCCGGTGTGAGCGTCATCAATTTGCGAATTGAAGAACGGGCGCGATCCATCGTGTAGCCTTCCAGCGCCTCGCCGATGGCGAAAAGAAAAATCACCGTCGCCGCTTCGGCTTCTTCGCCGATAATCACCGCGCCAATCGCGGCCAGCGCCATGAGCAGGTTGATGTTGATTTCGCGGTTCAGCCACAAACGCCGCACGCCGGAGCGTGCAATCGGATAACCGGCAATGATCAGCGCCAGCCAGTAAACACTTTTGGCGAGAACGTTTGGCGCGCCGGAAAATTCGGCGATCATGCCGAAACCAACCAACAAACCGCCGACGGCCGCCAGCGCCGTTTCGGCGCGTTTAAAAAGAAAAGGAAAAAAACCCCAAAAGCCGCCGCGCGGCAATGTAACACGGGCAGCGCTGTTCGGTGTTTCGGTGTAGACATCATAGCCCAGCGCGTGAATGCGATCGATGATCGCCGTTTCGCTGGTGACAGCGGCATCGAATTCGGCTTTGAGCCGCGCCGCGCCGAAATTGACGGCGCAACTTTGCACGCCGCTGAGATTGCCGACGCCTTTTTCCAGCGTCGCCGCGCAATCGGCGCAGTCCATGCCGGTGATGCGAAAATGCAGTGTGCTCATGTTTTTAATGTGCAAAATTTTGGGATCATTTGCAAGGCCGATCACAACTCAGGCGGATTTCTTGTTCCAACCGCGCAGCTCGTAATATTTCTCGCGCGGTTCGCCCGTCCAGCCGTTGATCCCGTGTTTGGGCAACCACCAAAGGTGAATGATGAGCGGCGCGAGAAATGAGACACCGAGAAAAACGAAGAACCAAAAGCGCCCAGCCGTTTCGGTAATCAAAATCGTGACGCCGATAAAAAGAAAAAATTTCAACAGCCTTCGCCATTTGGGCGTGCCTTCTTCGAAATGCCCAAACAAGAAGTTGCCGATCGCGAAAATGCTTGCCATAACGGCCACTTCAAGCCACATACGTGAACCTTTCTCAAACTTTCGATTCTCATCCAACCAGCCGCCACACCTGCGCCACAAAGAAGCAAATCACCAATCCCATCGCCACCGGCAACAGGGCTGAAACCGCGGTCCATTTGGCGCTGCCGGTTTCTTTGTAAATCGTGTAAATCGTCGTCGAGCACGGATTGTGAATCAAGCTGAAGAGCATGAGATTCACCGCCGTCAACAGCGTCCAACCGCCGGCGGTGAAAACGTTCATGTAGGCGTTGGCGTCATCCAGCTCGAACATCACACCCGCGCCGGCGCCGAAACCGGCAAGCTTGGCGCTGAGCACAGTCAGCATCAACACCGTCGGAATCACGATCTCATTCGCCGGAATCGCAATGATGTAGGCGAGCAGAATTACGCCGTTCAATCCGATCAGCAAGCCAAAGGGATCGAGGAAACTCATGACGTGCTCGGCCACGCTCACGTCGGCGACTGTGATATTCGTGAGCAGCCAAATCACCGCGCCCGCCGGAACGGCAAACACGATGGCGCGCCACAGCACGTAAATCGTGCGATCGATGAGCGAGGTGTAAAGCGTTTGCAAAATCCGCGGCGGGCGATACGGCGGCAGCTCGAGACTAAATGTCGAGGCCTCGCCTTTGAGCACCGTGCGCGACAAGGCCCACGAAGTCACGAAGGTGAGGAAGATTCCCAACAGCGCAATGCCGACCACGGCGCCGGCGGAAACGAGTCCGGCCAATCCGGCGGGCGCGAACGCGCCGATGAACAACGAGGCGATGAGAATTTGTGTCGGCCAGCGGCCGTTGCACAACGCGAAGTTGTTGGTGATGATGGCGATGAGCCGTTCGCGCGGGCTGTCGATGATGCGCGTGGCGACGATGCCGGCGGCGTTGCAGCCGTAGCCCATGCTCATCGTCAGCGCCTGCTTGCCGTGCGCCCCGGCTTTACGGAAAAGATTGTCCATATTAAATGCAACGCGCGGCAAGTAGCCGAAATCCTCCAGCAGCGTGAACAACGGAAAGAAGATCGCCATCGGCGGCAACATGACGCTGACCACCCAGGCGCCGGCCAGATAAATGCCGTCAAGCAAAAAACCGCTTAGCCACCACGGCGTTCCGATTTGCGCCGCAAAACTCTTCAGCGCCGGATGAAAGGTGTCGATGAGCAGCGAGGCGAGCAGGCCGGAGGGCACGTTGGCGCCGGCGATGGTAAGCCAAAACACCGCCGTCAGCAACATCAGCATCACGGGCAAGCCGGTGAGGCGGCTGGTGAGAATTTTGTCCAGCGCGCGATCCCAGTCGAAGCGCGGTTTCTCGCCGGTTTTGGTGACGACGCGATCGGCGATGCGGCCGGCGTCTTGATAAATCGTGTCGATCAGGCTGTCGTGATAATTTTCGCCAATCTCCCAACGCAGGGCATTGGCTTGGGATAAAATCGTTTCGGGTGAAACCGGTGATTTATTCATAGAAATTTCTCTCCATCTCAAACTCTTATGAGAAAAATTAGTAAAAGCTTTTAAATTATTTTGTCACCAAATCATTTTGTCAATGCAAAACAGGCAAAGATTTGGCCGTATGTTCGCCATCAGCACGTTGCCCGAACTTTCCATTCTCCGGAAGCTCAAGCTTGGCCGTCCCGGTTTCCGATTTCGACGCCGGAATCAGATTCCCCAGCTCGCCGGTTTTAATGGCTTCGATGATGCGCTGATCGCCTTCCAGCAGCCGCAGCGCCACCCAGCGGGCGTTGGTCAATCCGGGAAAGCGGCTCTCGATCATGTTCGTCAATTTGCCCAGCGCATTTTTCAACGATTTCGATTCGTTTTTAATGCGATGCGGTTTGCAAACAAATTCGCCGGTGGCGACGGCGCTGATGTTCTTCAGCAATTCCTGAATGCCTTGCCCCTGGCGGGCGGCAGTCGGAACCACGGGCACGCCCAATTCTTTCGCCAGCAAGCGATCATTGATTTCCAAACGATGCCGCCGCGCTTCGTCGATGAGATTCAGGCAGACGACGACACGATTGGTGATTTCGAGAACTTGCAGCACCAAATTCAAATTGCGCTCCAGCCGCGTGGCGTCGGCGACAATCACCGTCACATCCGGCTGGCCGAAGAGAATAAAATTGCGCGCGACTTCTTCGTCGGTGCTGGTTGAGAGCAGGGAATAAGTGCCGGGCAAGTCGACGATTTTGTAACGCTTGTCGGCGTAGATAAACCCGCCTTCGGCGCGCGTGACGGTTTTGCCGGGCCAGTTGCCGGTGTGCTGGCGCAAGCCGGTCAAGCTGTTGAACACCGTGCTCTTGCCGGTGTTGGGATTTCCCGCCAGCGCCACGGCGTAATCCCACGATTCCATATTGACGCCGAGCTTGATCAAATTGCCGGCGTTGTGCACCGGGCAGGTTTCGCAAGCGGATTTATTAGTAGATGTATTCATTCGATATTCTCCAGAACGGATTTTAACAACGGATTTCGCGGATTACACGGATTAAGACTGTAGAATCTGCGTAATCCGCATAATCCGTTGTTACTGCCGTTGAATATGAACCAAATTGGCTTGATCTTTTCTGAGCGCGATCATCGCGCCGCGAATGTTGTACGCGGTCGGATTGCCGCTGGCGCTTTTCAACGCCGCGGTTACGACCGTGCCGGGAACGAGACCGAGATCCATCAGCCGCCGGCGCTGCAAACCGCGGCACGCTTTCGAGATGCCGAGCACGAGACCGGCTTCGCCCATTTTGAGCGAGCTGAGCGATTCAAACGGCCCTTCAATTTTATGCGCTTTCGGCAGCGGCACAATCGTCACATTGGCGGCGACCACCGGGGCGAGCTTGATTTCCTCGCCGTCGGCAATGAAGTGAATGCGCTCGGCAGATTTGTTCAGAACGCGAATGTGCATCCCCGGATATAAACCCTGCGCCACCAATTCCGCATACAACGCTTCCGGCTCATCTTCGAGATGAATGATGCGCGCCGTCTCGCCAACAGGAAGATCGGTGAGCGGCTTGCCCTGAGGCGGCGGCAATTCTCCGTCTGCCGTCGGAATCGGATCGCCGTGCGGGTCGTGAAAGGGATTGCCCATGTGCGTCGCCAGCGCCTCCGCTTCTGCCGGCGAAGTTTTGTGCTCGCGCTTTTCCGCTTCCAAATGCCATTGCGTTTCGGCGAGGCCGGTTTCATCGGCGAAGTAGCGTTCCCACAGCCGATGCACGCGAATGATGCGCAGCGCCGACGAACGGCCTTCCGCCGACAACTCGAATCCGTCTTGATGCGCTTTAAGCAGCTCGAGTGATTCGAGTTTGGCCACTAATTCGGCGGCGCGGTTACGGTTGATTCCCAGTGCGCCGGAAAGGCTCTCGAGCGAGCCGACTCTTCCTTTATATTCCTGATGATAGAGATGCTTGAGCGCATCTTCAATGAGAACTTTTTGGGTGTTGCGCCGGGTTTTTTGCCATTGCCAAATAAAGCCGCGATTCGGCCAAAAAAAAATCGCGATCAGCGCCACGATCAGGCTTGCAATGAGTAAAGCTTGGGCAGGATCTGGCATAAGTAAACCTTTATCAAAAATAAAGTTAAAAATGGTGTTCCAAAAAATTTATTTACCTAAAATATTATTTAGGCATACCTAAATTTAGTGCTAATACCTATCATTTGCAAGCGAAATTTTTATTTTGTAGCGGTCACTCAATGAAGACAAAATAGGCTTGATGTGACCCGTTATCTCAAAGGAGAATGCTTGCAATTTGAAAATTTTTTGTTTAGATTATTTCCACCAAGAAAATTTATTTGCGGATTACCTGTTTGTTTATGAGATTCTTGATACCGGGGTTCGTGTTCACTGATTTGCATCCGCATCACTCTTGTGAAGTTGGTCACATTTTAAATTCTAATTTGCGTTTCCTCGTCCATGCGCACGCTCGCCGCAGAAGTTTTGTCTTTTTTGCCTGATGAAAATTTTTTTGTGTTGGCCGCCGGCGCGGAGGTTTTTGTGGTTGCCGATGATGTTCAATTCTCCAGCAACAGCCATCTCAACCGCGCGCGCATCAAAACGGCAAACGGCGCGGCATGGCTGACGATTCCGGTTTTGAGCAAGGGCCGCGGTTTGCAAAAACTCAATGAAGTCGAAATCGACCCAACGCGATCCTGGCGGCGCCAGCATTGGCGGGCGATCGAGCTTAATTATCACAACGCGCCGTATTTCGGGGAATTGGCGGATGAGCTGGAAAAATTGTATCAACGGCCTTATCAAAAGCTGGTCGAGGTGGCGTGGGAATTTTTGCAGTTTATTTGGAAGGCTCTGCATTGGGAGAATTTGCCACTGCGCACTTCGGAGTTGCATATCACCGGCGCCGGCGAGCAGCGATTGGCGGAGCTGGCGAAATTGATGCGCGCCGACACTTATTTAACGCATGAAAAATATCGCGCCGTCGTCCGCCCAGAGCGCCTGCAGAATCTTCGTTTGCAATTTGCAAATTGGCATTTGCCGGCGTATCATCAGCAATTCGGCGAATTCATTGGCGGACTAAATATCCTGGATTTGTTGTTTAATGAGGGAACGGCATTTACCAGAGAAAGGCTGCAAGAGTTGGCCAAAACTGTGCGCGCCCAATTGAACAACGAAACTTTTATAAAATGAAAACAAATTCTATGACTAAGAAATCATCTTCACGCCGTTATCCTGAAGCTCACGAGAAAAGTGAAGCGCCGTCTCGCGTAGCCGAATCGGGGGTGGCTGCCTATTCCGTAACAAAGCCGTCGGCGCTTGGCAAATCGCCGCGGTCCTCTGTAAAACGGATTGATGGCTATACCGTTTCCAAAGTGTCGGGCACGGTTGAAGAAGTTTTGGCGCAAATGAATCGCTTCGATGAGGAAATGATTCAACAAGTGCCGATAGAAAAAGGCGCAAAGATCTGTCTCAGTTCAAATCCGTCAAGGCATCCGCGAATACGAAGATAAATTGAAAGCGTGAAAGCCGCAGATTCCCGCCATGCCCAAAATCGTCGCCATTATTCCCGCCTTTGATGAAGAGAAATCCGTCGGCAAAGTTGTGCAAGAAATTCCGCAGCCGCCGATTGAAAAAATCATTGTCGTCAACAATAACTCGCGTGATCGCACCGCCGAAGTCGCCGCGGCGGCCGGGGCGCATGTGGTGTTTGAAAGCGAGCCGGGCTACGGCGCGGCGTGTCTGCGCGGTATTGCCGAGGCCAAAACCCTGGGCGCGGAGATCGTGGTTTTTCTCGACGCCGATCACAGCGACTATCCCGAAGAAATTCCGGCTTTGCTGGCGCCGATTCTGGCCGGCGAATGCGATTTCGTCATCGGCTCACGCGCGCTGGGCGTAAAGGAAAAAGGCGCGATGACCCCGCAGCAGATTTTCGGCAATTGGCTGGCGTGTTTCTTGATGCGCTTGTTGCTCGGCGCGCGCTACAGCGATCTCGGCCCGTTTCGCGCCATTTCGATGCCGGCGCTGGAAAAATTGCAGATGCGCGACCGCAACTACGGCTGGACGGTGGAAATGCAAATCAAAGCCGCGCTGCGCCGGTTGCGCGTGCGGGAAGTGCCGGCGCGTTACCGCAAGCGCATCGGCAAATCCAAAATCTCCGGCACCGTCAAGGGCACGCTGCTGGCCGGATGGAAGATTATTATAACGATTTTGCGTTATGGAATCTTTCCGCAATTACCGATTGGGTTGTAGAAATTACAATTTTCACTACAGCGGGAATGATGTTTAAATGGAAATTTCCCACAGATTGAAAAACCCCGCTGATAAAGCTTTTTATCGGTGGGTTTTTTCAATCGGTGGGCATGATTTCTGCAAGTGATTTAAGAAACTCTGACCGCAAACTTAGGAATATTTCGAAACATTTATGAAAAACCTCACCTCGATGATTTCAATTTGGCTGATCTTGATGGGCAGTTTGACAATGGCGCAACATGAACCTGCTTCCAATGTCGCCGATTTATTCATCAAAAAATTGCCGGCGGAAACGCGCGTTCGTTCGCAGGAAGAGCGGCGGCACATGCCGGCAACGGCTGATGCCGCAGCCTGGCAGAAATTCACCGCACAAACCGGCGAGTGGATCATCGAGTGGAATCCGCTCACCGGCAATCCGCATCGCGCGTATGGCGGGCAGTATCGGCTTCGCGGAATTCTAGCGAAGAGCGCGGCCGGCGTGGCGCAAGCAGCGCGGCAATTTTTGGCCGAGCACGCGGATCTTCTCAAACTCGAGGTGTCGCAGTTGCAGGTCCGGCGCGCCGATAATATTGATAACAAGTGGTATGTAAGTTACCAACAAGTTTACAACGGCATTCCGGTTTTATTCTCGGAAGTGGAATTGCGTTTGAGCGCGGACGGCAATGTGATGATGTTCGGCTCGGATTTTCATCCTGACATTCAAATAAGCCTTACCCCAACGCTTTCTTTGCAAACGGCGCGGGAAATCGCGAGCCGAGGAATGCAAGTTGGCGAATGGCTGAGCGACAATGAGCAGGAAACTTCTCTCTACATTTTGCCGATTGAAAATGAAAATCAACTCGACTATCATCTCGCTTACCGCTGCGAGTTTAGCGCCGACGATCCGCCGGCGCGCTGGGTGAGTTATATTGATGCGCACAGCGGTGAAATTTTGTGGCGATTTAATCGCGTGCGCTATTCGGTTTCCGGCGTGGTCAGCGGCGGCGTTCACCGCAACGAGGTGACGGATGCCTTGACGAGCCAGCCGTTTCCCGATTTGTTCGTGACGATTGGCGGCCAGCAGATCGCGACGAATGCGGCGGGCCAATTTACGCTGGCAACGGTTGTGAGCGGCGCGGCGCTGTCGGCAAAATTGGAAGGCCGCTACGCAAAAGTGACGCGCGCCGACGGAAGCTCGGCCAGCTTTGCGGCGACCGTGCAAGACGAACAGCAAATCAACATCGTTTGGGACGCCGGCAATTCTCAAACTTCAGAACGCGACGCCTACTTTCACACCAACCTCGCGCATGCGTTCATCAAATCCATCGATCCTGCTTTTACCGGCGTGGATTACAGCATGCCGGTGCGGGTGAATATCGCGCAAACCTGCAATGCGTTTTGGGACGGCCGCGGAATCAATTTTTATCGCGCTGGCGGCGGCTGCCGCAACACCGCGGAAATTCCGACCGTGGTTTATCACGAGTACGGCCACGGCATCAATGATATGCAATATCTCGGCAAAGGCGTGCGCGACGGTTTAACCAACGGCGCGATACACGAAGGGCTGGCGGACATCAACGCCGCGCTTCTCGTCGATGATCCGGTGGTCGGGCGCGGCTTTATGGAAAACGGCGGCGGCTTGCGCAACGTGAAAAACAGCAATCGTTATCCGCAGCACATGAGCGGCGAGGTGCACAACGACGGCTTGATCATCGCCGGCGCGTTGTGGGATTTGCGCGAGGCGCTCGGCTTGGAAAAGGCGCGGCGCTACAGCCATTTTGCCCGCTACGGCACGCCGGACGATCCCGATCTGCTCACGGCGTTGAATGAGTATTTTATCGAAATTTTGATTTTGGATGACGACGACGGCAACCTCGCCAATCTGACGCCGAATTTCGGCGCGATCAATCAGGCGTTTTCGGCGCACGGCATCGGCGCCGGCTCGCTGTTGCGCATTGGGCATCAAGAAAGAAACGACGCCGCTGCCTCGGAGCGCGATTATTTGGTGCAAGCGCAGGTGAGCACGGCGGCGTTCATCGGCGTCAATCCCAATGGAGTGACACTCCATTATTCAACCAACGGAGCGGGCTTTCAACCGCTGCGGATGGCGCCGCTTGCGGGCGCGACCTTTGAAGCGCGGATTCCGCGAACGGCGCCGGGCGCGGTGGTTTCCTATTATTTTACGGCGCAGGACAACCTGGGCGCCTCGCTGTCTTTTCCTTTTAATGCGCCGCAGAGCAAGGTGTTCAATTTTCTCGCCGGTTTTCGCTCGCGGGTGTTTGACGATTTTGAAACGGATAAAGGCTGGAAAACCGGCGATGCGAGCGACAACGCCACCAGCGGGGTTTGGACGCGCGCCAAACCGGCCGGCACGAAGATCAATCAAACGCCGGTGCAGCCGGAGAATGATCATACGCCGGATTCGGGCGAGATTTGTTTTGTGACCGGCAATGCCGGGCCGAATGACGCCGCTGGCGCGAATGATGTCGATGGCGGCAAAACCACCTTGTTCTCGCCGGTGTTTGATTTGACTTCATACAAAAATCCGGTGATTCGTTATTATCGCTGGTACAGCAACAACGCCGGCGCCAGTCCGGGCCAGGATTTTTGGGAGGTGCACGTTTCGAACGACAGCGGCAAAACCTGGGTCGAGGTGGAGCGCACGAATGAAACGGATAACACGTGGCGCCGGGTCGTCTTTTTTGCCAACAAGCTGCTGCCGGCGACGAATAAGATGCTGCTGCGTTTTGTTGCGCAAGATCAAAATCCAGGCTCGCTGGTGGAAGCGGCGGTGGATGATTTTGAAATTTTGGATGTGGAGACGGTGACCGAGGTAACAGCGCCAATCGCCTCTTCGCTGCCGACTGATTTGCGTTTGCACGTGAATTATCCCAATCCGTTTCGCCTCGGCAGCGGGCTGGCCACGACGATTCGTTATGAGCTGCCAAAACCGATGCCGGCGCGGGTTGCGGTTTACGATTTAAATGGAAGAATCGTGCGGATTCTATTTGATGGACTTCAAACTGCCGGGCCGCATGCAATCGTGTGGAATGGGGAAGAGGCCTCAGGAAATTTGGCCGGCTCAGGTTTTTATTTTGTGGTGTTGGAAGCGGAGAGCAGAAAATTAAGCCGGAAGATTTTGGTTTTGAAGTAGTCCGAAGTCAAAGGTCCGAAGTGGGTTTGGGTGCGACGATGAACTGTACTTGCTTATAAATGCAAGCGCTCTTGAATTTTTTCTCGCAGCCAGCTTTTCACTAATTGCTGCGGCGTGATGCCATCTTGACTGGCAATTCGTTGAATCTGCCGACTCATTGGTTTTTTAACAGAAATTCTTTCAATGGGTTCGTTGTAAGCGTCAACAATAACGATGCGCAAATTTGGCGAAACGGTAAATTTGACCGGTTTGGCATACAAATCCGCGGTTGAATGAGTGTCGAGCCAGTCTCTCGCCTCTTCATAATTGGAAAAATTTGGCAAACTTTTACGCTTTGGCATACCGTCTTCTCTCTTTCCTATCCATATCACGAGCGCTAATGACAAAAGCGTCACGATTGAATTTGTAAATGAAAAAAATGCTCAAATATCTTCCCGCCTCAGTTTGACCATAAGCTGCAAACAAATCTTCGCCGGCAACACGCCCGTTCTCTAATTTTCTGAACAAGGTCTTTCGATTCTGAAGAATATCGCGTGCTTCGTCCTCATCAACATGATGTTTGTGCCAAATTTTTTCTGCATACTCATCTCGAATGACGACGCGATTTATATTCATATCAACACTGACTTTGTTGCTTAAGAATCTAAAAAAAAATGCTGATGAAAGCAATAAAAAATTTATTATGTGCGGGGTCGTCGCGTGTCGTTACAAGTGAAAGTGAAACCGATTTGTTTTCAATGATTTTTCATCAAAAAATTTCATAATTCAACAAGCCTGCAATAATCTTCCTTCTATGCAAATTTTTTCACGGCGCAGAGTGAAATCTTTTGCATAATACTTTGACAGTGGCATTTAGCGCGGCTATTTTTATGGGGGTTCTAATCCTTAAATTTCAATAGTTAATTTCGCCAGCAATTGTTTCCCCTCCTCTCTGGTATGCTCTTTGCGAATTTTAATGCGGCTTAAAATTCGCCAAATTTTTTTTGATACGGCAATGCGGCTGTGTCAACAAATTTAATTAACTCTTAACCAAATGGAAGGAGTGAAGCAATGCGGCACAGGTTTTTGACGTTGTCTTTCGCTCTGCTGTTGCCTTGTTTGGCCTTTGCCCAAGAGGGAAAACTTCGCGGCAAGGTTGCAGATAGGGAAACAGGTGATGCGTTGATTGGCGCCACGATTGTCATTGATGGGACGACGCTGGGCGCAGCGGCGGACCTCAATGGAGAATACATCGTTCTCCGTGTGGCGCCAGGCACGTACACGGTCAGAGCTTCGTACATTGGTTATGCGCCGGTGGCGATCGCAAATATTCGCGTTTCCGCCGGCCAGACCACCACGCTCGACTTTGCCCTGCCGCCATCCTCGATCGAGGTCGGCGAGGTGAACATTATCGCCGAGCGTCCTCTCGTGCAGCGCAACACCCCGAACACCGTGCGGGTGACCACGCGTGAAGACGTGCAGGCGCTGCCGATTCGCGGCACCCAGACGATTCTGGCGTTGAACGCCGGTGTGGTGCGGCAGGACGGCACGCTTTATATTCGCGGCGGCCGCGCCGGGGAAGTCGCCTATTTTGTTGACGGCGCTTCGGTGACCAACCGCCTAAACAACTCCGAAGGCGTCAGCGTCATTCAGGAAGCTTATGAAGAATTGCAGTTGCAAGCCGGCGGTTTTACCGCGGATGTCGGCGGCGCCAACTCCGGCGCAGTGATGACGACGGTTCGCACCGGCGGCAGCAAATTCAATTTTGGCGTTGATTATCGCACCGATGATTTCGCCAAATCCGGCAATGAATTTCTGGGCACGCATTCGTATGGTTTCAAGAATCTCGTCGTCAATGTCGGCGGGCCGCTTGAAGCGCTGAAGATGCGCTATTTCGCGGCGGGCCAATTCAACGATCAGCGCACGCCGGCGATGTTTTTGACGCCGTTTAGTTTTGATAATCTCGTCACCGACGGTTTCGACGCCAATCCGGGCCGGCCGTTGCCGGGAGCGGTTCAAATTGAAGAAAACTTTTTGAACCGGACCTGGAACCGGAATTACTCGGTGCAAGGCACGTTGCTTTCCAACTTTTTCGATCCGTTGAGCTTGAAGCTGTCGGGAAGCTACAGCTTCAACAAGACGCCGAGCAACACCGGGTGGCCGGCGAATTTGACGCGCATCTTCAATCTCAACCGTTCGCGCGACAATGAAACCGATGTTTATTTCTTCAATCTGAAGGGGACTTATCCGATCAATCCCTCGACCTTCTTCGAAGCTGCCGCGGCCATTTACAATCGCGATTTTGAATCTTTGGATCCGCGCTTCGGCAGTGATTTCATGAAGTATCCGGATCGCGTGGCGAATGAGCCATTTGGCGACACCGGCAATTGGACCCGGCGCTACCGCGGCCCGCTGCTCTACAGCACGGCCAATGGTTTTGAATTTGAAGCGCCCGGCGCGCCGATCAATTCGTATTTCAAAAACTCCCAGCGCTCTCTGCAAGGCTCGCTGGATTTTGTCTCCCAAGTGACCAAGAATTGGGAGCTGAAGGTCGGCGGCCGTTATGAAACCTGGTTGATGCGCCAATTTAACATTGGCAACATTGCCTCAGGTCTCGAGTTGTTGAATGGCCTCGACGGCAACACGCCCGGCAGCTTTGCGAGTGAAGAGAGCCGGCGGGTGCAGTGGGCCCGGCAGGCAGGTGTGAACAACTACGGTTATGACGTCTTTGGCAACAAGGTTGACGGCGACGTGACCGGACGCGACGCGCCCAAAAAGCCGATTTTTGGATCGGGTTACGCGCAAAACAAGTTTGAATACCGCGACTTGGTTTTGAACGTGGGTTTGCGTTACGAGTATTTTGATCCGCGCGCCAGAAACTTCAATGATGCGCAAAATTATCTGTCAACCGATTTTGACCAAAGCCTCGATATTATTAAAGAGGAAACTCTGACTGAGGGCGAGAGCTATGATTTTCTGCTGCCGCGCTTCAACTTCTCCTTCCCGGTCACGGACAAAACGATCTTCTACGCGCAATACGGCAAGTACGTGCAGATGCCGTCGTTGAACAATCTTTACGTCGGCCTCATCACGCTCAGCCGTTCGTTAAGCCCGGTGACCCGCGGCAACGCGTTTTTGACGCCGGTCGGCTTTCTCGCCAAGCCGGAACGCTTGACGCAGTATGAAATGGGCTTCCGCCAGGCGCTTACCGACAATGCGGCGTTGACGATCACTGGATTTTACAAAGACACCCGCGATCAGTTGCAAGTCCGGAAGTTTGTCGATGCCAACGGCAATTCGTTGTTTACCGCTTATCTGAACGAAGATTTCGGCACGGTCAAGGGCCTGGAGTTTACCTTTGATTTGCGCCGCACCAAGCGTCTGTCCGCGCGTTTGAACTACACGCTGCAAGATGCGCGCGGCACCGGCTCCAACCCCACGTCTTCGTTTGGCGTGGTCGAGCGCCAGGACATCGGCCGCTTCCCGAATTTCATCAACCCGCTTGATTTCAACCAAACCCATCGCGGCACGATTCTGCTCGACTATCGCTTTGGCAAGAACGATGGCGGCCAGATTCTGCAAGGCCTCGGCGCTTTTGCGCTGTTGACGTTCAACAGCGGGCATCCTTACACCAAGATCAAAGAGCCGGAGAGCCTGGGACAGGCGGATCCGTATGAGTTCGGCATCCGTCCGCTCAACGACCCGCGCACCAGTTTTCCAATCGAAGCGGTTAATGCTTCCAGCACGCCGGCGGTGTTCAACATCGATGTGACGGTCAACAAAGTGTTCTATCTCAGCCGGTTCAACGTCGAGTTGTATGCAAATGTTTTGAATCTGTTGAACTCGAAGAACGTCACCAACGTGTATCCGAACACCGGCACGGCTGAAGACGACGGCTGGCTGAACAGCGCGCTGGCCGGAGACTTCCTGGCCAGTCTGCCGAGCGATCTCATTCGGCAGCAGTATACGGATTTTTACCGCGCTTTTAACCTCGACAACCGGTATTCATACATTGGCGCCACCGGCAACGATATCTACGGCGCGCCACGCCAGATTCGCTTCGGTATTCGGTTGGAGTATTAAAAGCAGGCAAGAATTAAATTGACCGGTCACTTTTAGTGACCGGTCAATATTGAACTTAAAATCAAAGGAGTTCTTGCGATATGAAACTCAGAATATTTGTGGTGTTGGCGCTTGTCTTCGCTTTTGTGTTCACCCTGGCGGGCAACGGCTTGGCCAAGGATGAGCTCAAGGCGAATAAGGTGTCCAAGCAGAAATCTCCGCTTGGCGTCACCGGCGCGCCAACCTATGGAATGCTCAACATCAACAACTGGCAGTTTTGGCTGGAAGCGAACGGCCGTTCCGGCTACAATCCGTTCATAGACGGCGACGGCGGCATCTTCCCCAAAAACACCTCGTTTGTGATCTTTCAAGATGGTTTTATTTTTGGCGCCAGCCTGGTCGATAGCCGCACCGGCCTGCCGCCGGCGTCGGAAAAAATTCGTGTGGGCGGCCAAACGTATAACCAGGGCATGGTTGCCGGCGCAGTGGTCAATGGTCAGCCGGAAAATCCAAACGCGGCCGACGTTCGCTTGTATCGCATTCGCCGCGACTTCAACGATCTCGGCGTCGATTTGAGAGCGGATGCCGCAGACTTTTACCAGAAAGGTGTAAATGCGGTAACCGATGCGGACATTGCCAATCTCAAAGCGCAATATGCCAAAGACTGGGCCGAATGGCCGGTTCAGAAGGGCGCGCCCTACATTGACCGCAACAAAAACGGCCGCTATGACCCGCCGCCGGCTGGGACTTCGTCAAGAGATTTGATTGTCAATAATCTGGACGAGCCTGGCATTGCCGGCGCCGACCCCAATGCGCCTGCCGATCAGGTGATGTGGACGGTTGCCAACGATTTTAACGAAGCCAATACGCGCGGCCTGTATGGCGCGGCGCCGATTGGCCTGGAGCTGCAAATCACCGCTTGGGCGTATCAGCGCACCGACGCGCTCGGCAACGTTGTTTTCAAGAAATACCGCCTGATCAATCGCGGCTTTTTCAAATCGGACAGCTTCTACGTCTGCCAATGGTCCGATCTTGATCTCGGCGATTTCGGCGATGACTTTGTCGGCTGCGATGTGTCTGAAGTGGCTGGGAAGTCGGTCAGCTTGGGATATGTGTATAACTCCAATTCGGTTGACCGCGAATTTCGCAAATTCAACCTGCCGCCGCCATCGGGCGGGTATGACTTTTTCCAAGGCCCGTTGGTGAAAGGTGATCCGGCGGATGTTGGTATTTTTAATCTGAAGAAGCGTCCGGGCTTCAAAAATCTCGGCATGTCTTCTTTCAATTACTTCTCGGCCGGCAGCGCAATCAGCGATCCGCCGCAGACGCAGTATGAAGGCACGCTGCGGTGGTGGAAGATGCTGCGCGGCTTTATCGCCGATCCTTCCACCCGCGCCGACCGCAAGTGGATCGATCCCGCCGGCAATCCCACTAACTTTCCGCTTTCCGGCGATCCGGTTGCCAAAACCGGATGGATTGACGGCGATGGCCGCGGCACACCGAGCACGCTGCCGCCGGGCGACCGCCGCATGTTGTTGGTCTCCGGGCCGTTTTCCTACGCCCCGGGTGATACCCAGGAAGTCGTCGTCGGTATCGTCGCCGGTTTGGGCGCCGACCGCCTGTCGAGTATTTCCGTTATGAAGTTCACCGACCGTTTCGCGCAAAACACCTACGATGCGTTGTTCGCGGTGCCGTCGGCGCCCAAAGCGCCCGGCGTGGCGGTTCGGCAATTGGATGGCGAGATTATCCTCGAATGGGGCTCCGATCTCGGCAATGTTGCTCAAACGGAAAATAGCAACCCGGTGCCTTATGTGTTCCAGGGCTACAATGTCTATCAGTTCCCGAGCACGGCTTCGGGCCTTACGGATGGCGTTCGGTTGGCGACTTATGACATAGTCGATGAGACCACGGTTGTGCTCGATGACCAGTTCGATCCGGCTTCCGGTCAAATTCTCCGCCTGCCCGTCCAGCTTGGCAGCAACTCGGGCATCTTCCGGTATCATCGTGTGACCGCCGACGCCGTCACCGGTCGGCCGAGATTGCGCAACGGCCAGGAATACTATTTTGGCGTGACCGCCTATAGTGTCTCCACCGATCCGTTCGCGACACCGCTCACGCTGGAATCGGCGCCGGTGATTTTACGCGCCATTCCGCAATCTCCAAACCCCGGCACGCGTTATCAAACGTCGCTCGGAAAAGCGGTTGCCAACACCCACTCGGCGGGTATTGCCGATGCCACGGTCAATGTGAAAGTCATTGATCCGACCAAAGTCACCGGCAGCGGCTATGAGGTGAGAGTCATTGTTACGGATTCCATCTTTATCGACGCCGATCTCGATCCCGCGAACGGCGATGAAACCAAAGTGCCAAATCCCAAATGGCAGCTTGTGAGAGGCGGCAATGTTGTTTTGCCCGCTTCAACCGACTTCAAGATCAGCGATGCCAACCCCATTGGTGACGGCCTTCAGGTTGGAATTTCCGGCGCGCCGTTCTGGGTGGCCGGAACGGAAATCGCCTACCAAGCCTATGCGAAAAAAGGCCAGGACATCAATACCGTCCGCAACGTGAGCGCCTCGAACTGGTCGCCGGTCAACTGGGGCGGCAATTTCTATAGTGGCGGCCTGGATGTCGGCTTCAATTTCTTTGGCAGCACCTTGTTGCCATATCAAGTCACCAAGACGGTTGAAATTCGTTTCAACGCGGCAGACGGACAGAATGCTTATAACTTTGTTCGCCAAGCCACCGGCGGCTCCAGCGGTTCGCCTTATGCCGGGTTCTTCCCGCAACCGTTCAAGGTGTTTGATATCACCAACCCGACCAGCCCGCGGCAGATCGATTTTGCGATCATGGAACAATTCGATCAGCCCACCAAAAACAACGTCTGGAATCCGGGCACGGCTGCCGGCAACCGCGAGTATTTCTTCATCATCGACGAAACCTATACGCCGACGGCCAAGCCCGAATACACCGGCAAAACGCTTGGATTCACCGCTGACAAACCGGTTTTGTACGCGGGCTGGTATGTTGTCACCGATGCGACCAAGCCTCCGTACGAAGACGGCGATGTCTGGCGCATCAAAGCGACGAATCTCATCACCGCCGGTGATCGCTGGACCTTCAGCACGGCGGGGATGAACCCAACCTTCTCGGCTGAAACGCAGCAGGCTGACCTCAACAAGATCAATGTCTTCCCGAATCCGTACTATGCTTTGAACTCGGCAGAAACCAACCGCTTCGTTCGTTTTGTGACGTTCAACTTCCTGCCGGAAAAAGCGACGGTGCGTATTTTCAATGTCGCCGGGCAGTTGGTGCGGATTTTGGAAAAGAACGATACCTCGCAATTCATCCGCTGGGATTTGAATAATCAAAACAACTTCCCGGTGGCGAGCGGCATGTACATCGCTCATATCGACATGCCAGAAACCGGTGCAACGAAAGTGCTCAAATTAGCCGTTATTCAAGAGCAAGAAGTGCTTGAAGTGTTCTAATTTTGGCTTTACTGACCGGTCACTTTAAGTGACCGGTCGGTTTCAAACAATTTGCAAGTTGCACTACCGATTCAAGGAGAAAATCAACATGAAAATACGCAGTTTTTATCTCGTGCTTCTGATCGGTGCCCTGGCTGTCGTTTGGGTGACCGATGTTTCGGCGCAAGCCAATAAGCGCCTCGGCACGGCAGGGGCCTCGGAGTTGTTGGTTCCTGTCGGCGCCCGGGATTTGGCCATGGGCAACGCCGGCGTGGCCTCCTCGCGCGGTGTTGATGCGCTGTATTGGAACCCGGCGGGCGTCTCCAGAATGTCTTCCACTGCCGAAGGCATGTTTTCTTACATGAAATATATCGCTGATATTAATTTGAACTATGCGGCGGTTGCTGCGAACTTCAAAGATATCGGCACCTTTGCATTTAGCTTTAAAGCCTTTGATTTTGGCGATATTTCGCTGACGACCGAAGACGATTCCGAAGGCCGGGCGGGCCGCACCTATACGCCGACTTATACGACGCTTGGCGTCGGCTATTCCCGCGCTTTGACGGATGCGATCTCCGCCGGCGTTAATTTGAAGCTGATCTCCGAGCGCATTGACTTGGTCAACGCCTCCGGCGTGGCCTTTGATGTTGGCGTGCAATATACGCAACTGGCCGGCTTGAAAGGCGTCGGCTTGGGCGTGGCGGTGAAAAACATTGGACCGCAAATGAAGTTCGACGGCACCGGCCTGCTGCGCGACGCCGTGCCTTCCGGCACGCGCCGTCCGGAGCAGAAGCTCAAATCCGATGCCGCCAGCTTCGAGCTGCCGTCGTCGATTGAGATCGGTTTGAGCTATGATTATCTCATCGGCGAGAATTACGTTTTTCGCGCCAGCGGCGCTTTTGCCAACAATAACCTGGCTGAAAATGAGTATCACCTCGGCGGCGAGCTGGGCTATATGGCCTCCGGCCTGCAGTTCTTTGGCCGCGGCGGCTATACCATTGCCGAAAACAATGACAATGACATCAACCCGTTTGGCGCGACGCTCGGCGCCGGCCTGGTGTACAAGGCCCCCGGCATCAACATCACCATTGATTATGCCTGGCGCGATGTCAAATTCTTTGACGCCAACAATATCTTTTCGTTGAAACTCGGCTTCTAATCCTTTGCTTTTGGATATAAAAGCCAAACCCCGATTTTCCTTCAGATGTTAAAATGGCAGTTTTAGCCTCGAGATGCAAGATCGGGGTAATCAGCGGCTTCGAGGATAGCGTTGTGAATGGAAAAGGCTGCCTGTGCGCAGCCTTTTTCATTTTTTTGTTGCAAACCCGCGAAAAAATTGATAATTTGTGTTGGCTTAAGAGAGTGTGTTTAATTGTAAAACATCGAAAATTTTTGTGCTTTAAGCTTCAATTTGATCAAGGATATTTGTACATTCATCCGGTGAAATAACCATGTCTCAAAATCATCGTAATCTCGAGAGCATTGTTGAATCGCTGGTCCACGAGCATTTCGAGCTTGACGAAAGCTTGGAAAAGGTGATCTGGATCAAATCCGGAAAAACGCCGGCCATTCGTTTGCTCGAAATCAACCCTGAAACTCCTCCCACTGACGAGGTGCTTTCGTTTTATTTTCCGCCCTCCGATGAAATCCCTTATGCTTTGTACCTCGCGGAGATTAGGCCGGAAGAATGGCTAAAAGTTTTGCAAAACAAAATTTCTCTGCCCGAGGGTTGGAGTTTGGAGAACCACCAAGTATTTTCTCGTGAAATGGTTGCCGCATGACAGACTTGAGGGAGTGGCAGTTGGCATTCTTGGAACAGGCTCGATCCGATTGGAATGCCTACCAGAAAACCCAGGAACCGAACTGGCCAGCCTGTCATCAATTACACTTTTTGCAAATGGCTACAGAGAAGTTGAGCAAAGCACTCTTGATTGGCGGTGAGTTGAACTTAGAACGTGTCACCCAAAGCCATGCCGCCTTTGTAAAGTTTCTTCGTGTAGTTAGCCATAATCATAATTTGCAAGCTGAGTTGAATATCAATAAATCTCAGCTAAAAGCTCTTTTCATGCGATTTCTTCCAATCGCTCGCGAGATCGAAGCCCTTGCACCGGCACTGGCGCAAGATGGCGCTAATCCTGAATATCCTTGGCTTGATAAGTTAGGCAATGTTTGCATTCCCACGAAACACTCCTTTCCACAGACACAATTATTGCAATCGCCGCAAGGCACGAAGTTGCTCAACTATATCCGGTATTTTCTTGTGGAGTTTGAGAAACTTTTCTTAAGTTGAGCAGAAGGAGCGACACAATGAAACTCAAACGCATTATCAATTTTATCTCGCTAAACCTTTTTCTTCTACCGACGTATTTTTCTCCTTTCGCCCAAACTGCGTCGCAATCCCAGCCCTTCTTGATGAATTTTGATTATTCCCGCTTCCGCAGTTCTGCCGGCGCCGGTTATTTGGAATTATATTATTCATTTTATTGCGGACAAATCACTTTTCATTCGGCCGGCGAAAATTTGCAAGGCGGCGTGGCGCTGCGCACTGATTTGATCGATGCGCAAACCGGGCAAGCAGTGATCAAAGAACGTGTGGTGGTGCCGGTCGTCATGGATGATACAAGCGCGACAGCGTGGAAAACCATGCCGGTTTTGCGTCAGGCCGGACATTTGGTGCCGTTCGGCAATTATCGCCTGCATATCGTGGCGTATGATTCCGCCAATCCAGCGCGGCGGGACAGCCTCAGTCTGCCGCTCGAAATGAAAGCCCGAACGCAGCGCCCGGCCATCAGTGATTTGGAGTTGTGTTCTTCTATTCAAGCTTCTGCGAATAAGAGCCATCCGTATTTTAAAAATTCTCACGAAGTGACGCCCAATCCAAGCTTGGTCTATGGCAGCGTCGCGCCGGTGGTTTATGTTTATGCGGAATTGTATGATGTCGATACGACCAAAGTGTATGCCGTCGACTACGAGATGATCGACGACGGCGGCGCCGTGGTAAAAACCATTTCACGCCAGCGCCGTTATCGAACCCCAAACACCGTCGAAATCGGCACGCTGAATGCGGTGGCGTTGAAACCGGGCAAATACACGCTGCGCCTGAGCTTGCGGGACACGCCGTCGGGACAAAAAACGCAATCCCAAAAAGCATTTTACGTCTACCAACCGCCGGCCTTGAGCGCCGATCCGGCGTCAACACCCACTTCGCTCGCCGTGGCGATTGAGACGCTCTCCGCCAACGAAGTCGAAGATGAATTTAAAAAAGTTCGATACCTCGCCGATAAAACCGAAATCGATTTCTTCAGCCAGTTGAAAACCCCGCAAGCTCAAAAGGATTTTCTGAAAGAATTTTGGGCCCGCCGGGAAGCCGGCAGCGCCATCGAAGTTCCACGCCGGCGGATTGATTATTTGCGCCGGGTCGAGGTTGTCACGGAACGCTATTCAAGTTATACCAAAAAGGGCTGGCGCACCGACCGCGGCCGGGTGTTTATCCTGTACGGCAAGCCGGACGAAATCGAGCGCCATGCGAGCGAAGGCGTGGGCAAGCCGTATGAGGTTTGGTATTATTACCAAATCGAAAACGGCGTGCAATTCATTTTCCTCGACAAAAACGGCTTTGGCGATTACGATCTGGTGCATTCCACCAAACGCGGCGAGCTTTATGACGAGGGCTGGAGCCGGTTTTTGCAGTAACAGTATGGGCGCGATGATATGATTTGTATTATTTGTAGAAAATACCTTGACAATGATAACTTACCCTCGAACTGTCATTCCGACCGAAGGGAGGAATCTGGTATGTTAAAAGTCAAGCGTTTTTTTGACAATTTTTTCATAGGACATACATCTCCTTCTCCTGTTTTTTGCTTTTTTACAACCAGCACCAAATCAGGCTTG
>Ga0187892_10000249_pt1 | contig 142637 bp, 119 predicted proteins | sample MA1701073metaG_FD_139345 | JGI IMG/M metagenome (GOLD analysis project Ga0187892, IMG submission 139345) | Bio-ooze microbial communities from a basaltic lava cave in the Kipuka Kanohina Cave System on the Island of Hawaii, USA - MA170107-3 metaG ...
CGGCCCAGGGATTACTCCTTGCGCCGCATGACTCGGGGCCAGTCTGGCTTGCTAGGCCTTGGCTGTAGTGGACTTTCACCTCCAACATATCGACAGTTATCCGACGCTTTCGGGCGTGAGCCCGAGGTCAACCGAAAACAAATTCCCGAGCCGGCGAACACGGGCGGCAGCGCCCCGACTTTCATCCCAATAACAATTCGGCATACTATGTCGCGAACCCTCGAGTCCACATCCCGGGGACAAATCCTCACAACCGAAAGGACACCTCACATGTCTCAATCCTTCACCAATCTTCTTTACCACATCATTTTCTCAACCAAAGATCGGCAGCCGCTGATCACTTCGGCCTACGAACCACGCCTGTACGAATACATCGTCGGGATAATAAAAGGCACTGGTGGAATCTCACTCGGGATTAATGGCGCGGAGGGTCATGTACATGTTCTTGCGAAGCTCCGTCCGGATAAGGCCTTGTCAGCCGTCTTACGTGATCTCAAGTGCAATGCCAGTGGCTGGATGCATAACGTTTTTCCAGAGGTAGAAGATTTCTCGTGGCAACGTGGTTATGGAGCCTTCACGGTTAGTCAATCGCATGTGGAAGAAGGCGACGTTACCTTGAGAGACAGAAAGAGCACCATCAGAGAATTTCATTTCGAGATGAGTTCATTCGATTCCTGCAAGTGAACGGAATCGAATACGACGAACGGTTTGTCTGATGTGCCTGGGTTAATTCGATCGCGTTGCTGACATTCGGTCAGCCCGCGAACGCGGGCGGCAGCGCATGCGAGTCGCTGACGGGCTCCGGCAACTCTAATAGTCTAACTCACCTGGGGCTCACGCCCCAGGCTTTATGCTGTCGCCTGCTATCGCAGGCTGGTTGAATAGTCCACCTGAGTTTGATGGGTTATGTAAGTTGAGCGGGGGCGCGCTCCGTGTCGCTCCGCGACACTAGCTTGCCCCCTTCCCAACTGCAATTATCAATGCTTGACCCACTCTTCCCAACTGCAATTCTCGTCCCTACTCAACTGGGGCTAACGCCCCCAGGCTTTATCCTTTCGCCTGCTATCGAAGGCTGGGGCGTTTGAGGTAAAGCCTGGATGATCAGTATCCTATCGAATAAGAAGTAACAACGCTGCTGACGAGGTCTTAGCGTAGCCAATGCCACATTCTCCTCCATTGCTTCAGGACCTACTGGTGCTGTTGCTCGCCTCCATCCCCATTGCCTTCATCTTTCACCGGCTGCGCTTGCCGATCATTGTCGGGTTCATAAGTACCGGGGTCTTGATAGGTCCTCATGCACTCGGACTCATCAGCGACGTTACGGCAATCGAGGTGCTCGCTGAAATAGGCGTGGCCCTATTGCTTTTCACTATTGGCCTCGAGTTCTCTGTGCGTCGGATGCTTGAGACGAAGCGATTGGTCTTACTCGGTGGGAGTTTGCAGGTGATTCTCACTACGATGCTGGTCAGCGGAATTGCTTACCTGTTTCATTATCCCGTTAACCAGGCGATCTTCTTTGGTTTTCTTTTTGCGCTCTCCAGCACTGCTATCGTGCTCAAGAGTTATATAGATCGAGCGGAGATCGACGCGCCGCACGGCCGGGCAGGCGTCGGCATACTACTCTTCCAGGATCTCAGCATCGTGCCAATGATGCTCATGATTCCTGTCCTCAGTGGTCGTGAAGGAACCTCTGCAGGAAAAATCGCCCTCACGCTGGGCATCGCCGGCGCGGCCATTGTCGCCGTTTACTTCACCGCTAAAACAGTTGTGCCTTACCTGCTCCATCACATTGTCCGTTTGCGAAGTCCGGAAGTTTTTATTATCTCGGTTGTCCTATTGTGTCTTGGCACATCCTGGTTAACTTTACAGGCGGGGATGTCGCTCGCGCTGGGCGCGTTCATCGCCGGCATAGTGCTTTCCGAATCTGAATACAGTCATCAGATAGTCGCCGATATCCTGCCTTTCCGTGACGTCTTCAACAGCCTGTTCTTTATCTCGATCGGCATGCTTCTCTCCGTGAGTAGCCTCGCGGCCGATGTTCTCACTGTTTTGGCATGGGTCGGTGCACTGACACTGGGCAAGTCGCTGCTGGTGCTCGCAGCAATGCGCCTTCTTGGTTATTCATTGCGCATCTCAATAATGACCGCTTTGGGCCTCGCACAGATTGGCGAGTTCTCCTTCATTCTGGCTAAGGTGGGACTGCCGCAGGGCCTGCTCTCAGAGCCCGACTATCAACGGTTTCTCGCGGCGTCGATTCTCTCGATGATCGCAACACCATTTCTAATCAAGGCTGCTCCACGTATCGGGTACGCCGTGCAATCGAGATTTGCGCCAAGCTCTTTACTTGAACCAACGATCGCCGGATTGGATCCGGAGGAATCTGATATCCGAGGGCATGTTGTCATAGTCGGCTATGGATTAAACGGTCGCAATCTCGCGAAGGTCCTTCGTCGAATCGGAGTTCCTTATCTAGTAATGGAATTGAATGCGGAAGCGGTTCGGGAGGCGCGTGCTGAAGGAGAACGGATCGTTTACGGCGACGCAACGCGCGGTGAAGTCTTGCATCACGTTCGTCTGGAACACGCCCGCGTCCTGGTGGTCGCAATTTCCGACCCGGTAGCCTCGCGCCATACAATTTGGCTCGCCCGCCGGCTAAATCCGGATATTCACATTATCGTCCGCACGCGCTACGTAACAGAGATTTCAGACTTGCGCGAAATCGGCGCCGACGAAGTGATCCCGGAGGAGTTTGAAACCAGCATCGAGATTTTCTCGCGCGTCCTGAGAGAGTACGGAGTTGCTCGCCACTTGATCCAACGCCAGGTCTCCATGATCAGAAGTGAGAGTTATCAAGTGTTGCGTGTGCCAACGTTGCCCGTTTTTGATATTACCGAGATTGCTGACGCGCTTAAATCCGCTTCCACCGAAACGCTGCTCGTCGAGCCCGATGCTTTCGCGGTCGGGAAGACCATCGGAGAATTGCAATTAAGGACGAAAACGGGAGTTACCATTATCGCAACTACCCGTGACGATCATACTGAGATCAATCCCGGACCCGAAACGACAATCCAGGCTGATGATGTGCTCGTGCTGCTAGGTGGTGCGGGTCATATAGATCAGGCGGTTGAGGTAGTCAATGGTCAGCGTTAGAAATACTTCTTGACACCTGGAACCCTTAGCGTCTATTGTACGTAAATACATAGCGTACATATGACGCTATGAATTCGCAGGGACGTCGTTGGATAAGGTGAGGGCGAAGATGACTTTTTGCTACGAATACGAGAGGCCGGGACTCACGGTTGACTGTGTGATCTTTGGTCTGGATCTTGAAAACCCGAGTCTTAACGTAATGCTCGTCGAACGAGACCTCGAACCCTTTGAGGGAATGTGGGCTATTCCCGGCGGCTTTGTCCGCAACGGCGAAAGTCTTCCGGGGGCGGCCCGGCGAGAATTGAAGGAGGAGACCGGGATCGAAAATGTCTTCCTGGAACAGCTCTATTCCTTCGGTGATCCCGGACGCGATCCGCGTGGGTGGGTAGTCTCCGTGGCTTACTTCGCACTGGTCTCGCCTGAGCGACATCCCTTGCAGGCAGCCACCGACGCTCGCCAAGCCAGTTGGTTTCCTGTTAACAGAGTTCCGCGCCTCGCTTTCGACCATGCCGAAATACTCGACGTCGCGCTCAAAAGACTTAGAGGCAAACTAACGTATGCCCCCATCGGTTTCGAGCTGCTGCCGCAGAAGTTCACGATCAAGCAACTGCAGAAGCTTTATGAAATCGTGCTGGGAACGCAGTTGGACAATCGCAACTTTCGCAAAAAGATCTTCGCGATGGATGTGCTGCGGGAATTGGATGAGATCCAAAAAGGCGTTCCCCATCGGGCTGCGCGACTTTACAAGTTTGACGAGAAGAAATACCGGCAACTGATCAAGCAGGGTTTGAGTTTCGACTTGCACTGAGAACGTTTATGGCAGATCAGTTGATTTGAGTATTGCGAGCGAACGGATGAACAAGGACGGGCATTTGTTCTTCCGCTCAGCCAATGGCGTCTGGCTCACAGAACATGTGCCGGCGGAATACATTGAATTTCCGGCGCAAGAGCGAAGCAGTCGCTAAAATTTTTGCCCTCAATACTTAGCGTGATATCGACGCTAAGTATGTTAGAAGGAGATGGTCATGAGTAAACGAATTGAATTCTTGGTAATCGACCCGCAGGTGGACTTCTGCGATCCGCAGCGCGGTTCGCTTTACGTCCCCGGCGCTGAACATGACATGAATCGTCTGGCGACGATGATCCGCCGGCTTAAAGACAAGCTTGACGACATACACGTCACCCTTGATTCGCATCACTTGATTCACATTGCCCACCCAATCTTTTGGAAAGATTCGCAGGGTGCGCATCCGCCGGTCTTCACTGCGATTAGCCGCACCGATGTCGAGGAGGGCGTTTGGACGCCGACCGTGCCAGGGATGTATCGGCGCGCGCTCGACTATGTGCGCAAGCTGGAACAGAACGGTCGCTATGGGCTGACCATTTGGCCACCGCATTGTTTGATCGGCAGCCCGGGTCACACGGTCTTCCCGGAACTCTTCGGCGCGCTATCGGAATGGGAATCGCGCTTCGCGTTCGTCAACTACGTCACAAAGGGCAGCAACATTCTGACCGAGCACTACTCAGCTGTGCAGGCCGACGTGCCTGATGCGGCCGACACTTCGACGCAAATCAACACGCGCCTGATTCAAACACTCGAGCATGCCGACGTCGTGCTAATCGCAGGTGAGGCGCGGACACACTGCCTGGCGAACACCGTGCGCGACATCGCCAACAATTTTGGAGACGACTCGTTCGTCTCGAAACTGGTGTTCTTGACTGATGCATCGAGCGACATTCCGGGCTTCGAAACTCACGCTCAGAACTTCCTGAACGAGATGACCGGGCGCGGCATGCAGCTTTCCACCACAACTGAGTACTTAGCCTGAAGGGAGGAATCGGATCATGCCAGTACTAAACAACTCTGACCTCGATCAAATTGCGCTACCCAACAGTCATTACGGCTACTCGGCAACTCGGCTGGAAGACCTGGGCGCCACCGAATACACCATCGCGACGATCGTGTGCGATGTGAGCGGCAGCACGGCGGCGTTCACGTTCGACATGGAATCGGCCATCACCAAGATTGTGCAGGCGTGCAAATTCAGCCCTCGCGCGGACAATCTGTTGCTGCGTTTGCTGGCGTTTGACGACAACCTGAGCGAGCTGCACGGCTTCAAGCTGCTTGAGAACTGCAACCTCGCCGACTATGGCGGCGTGCTTCGTTCGGGCGGATGCACTGCCCTATACGACGCGACGGAAAACGCGGTTGCCTCAACAATCAACTACGGGCAGAAGCTGGCTGCTGGAGATTTCTCGGCTAATGCCATCTTCTTCGTGATAACGGATGGGATGGACAACGCCTCGAAATTGCCGGCCCGGAGTGTGAAGGACGCACTGGCTCGCGCGGTGAGCAGTGAAGCGCTCGAATCGGTAGTCTCGCTGTTGATTGGCGTCAACGTGCAGGAACAGGGCGTGAGCCTCTATCTGAAGCAGTTCCAGAAAGACGCGGGGTTCACTCAGTACGTTGAAATCGACCAGGCTGACACGAAGACGCTGGCGCGCCTTGCCGAATTCGTTTCGCAGAGCATCAGCGCTCAGTCGCAGGCCCTGGGAAGTGGCGGCGCTTCACCGTCGCTGGTGTTTTGAGAAACGGCGGTGGCTCTCGAGTAAGCATCGATGAATGCCGACAGTGCGTTTGTGATCGGGGCGACCCATTCCGTTTGTCAGGCCTATATCGTTGCCGGCAATTCATCAAACCCGTCTGCGGCCGCACCATACGTTATCTTGTCTGATGGTTGTTCTTCTTCAACGGATACGGATATCGGAGCGCGTCTGTTGGTGAAGAGCGCCGAATTGGTTCTCAAGGGAGAGTCAGCGAAAGATATTAGAGACGTGCACCGAAGGACGGCAATGGATGCGTTAAGGCTTGCCGCTTTGTTTGAACTCACGCCGCAGTCGGTTGACGCAACCTTGCTCACTGCCCACTTGCAGGAGAATGAACTGGTCATCGCGTGTTCTGGTGACGGAGTGGTTATGGTCGAGGATTGGTCAGGAGTTATCGAGGCGTATTCCATTTCATACCTTTCAGGATATCCACGCTATCCGACATATACGCATCAACCCGACCGACTCGCAGCTTTGGAGCTCCTCGGAGATCCACGTAAGGAGATCAAATACTTTCGTGGCGACCGGAACCAATCTGTTCTGCGGTTGGAGAACACATTCAGAAGTGATGTACGCACCGAAGTGTTCACGTTCAACGCCAGGTCTTACCAGTATGCAGTTTTGTTGTCCGACGGAGTTCACTCGTTCCGTTCGACGCGAGATTTGGAAAGCAGCAAGAGTGCTTGCCCGATCTCGTTTCAATCTATTGCCCGGGAATTGGTTTCATTCAAGAACGTTCGCGGAGCTTTCGTTGGGCGACGTCTTAAACGTTTTCTCAAACATTGCCGCGAGAATGGTTGGCAACACGCGGATGACCTCGCGCTGGGGGCAATCTATCTGGGAGAGTGATCATGGCGGTCAAGACACGCCGGCTGGGTCTCAGCGGTTACTTCAAACGTGACACGTCGAGCTCGCGACTGTTCGTGCAGGGGAAGGGCGCGATTAAATTAAGCAGTGCGGACTTCAAAGCGCAGGGTGGCGAAGGCTCGATCTTCGTTAAAGGCTCGACGGCTTACAAGATTTACATCGATCCACAGAAGGCAATCTCGCCGGCAAAGATCCAGGAGCTCTCCGGCTTAACGGATTCGAACATCATTCGGCCGCTCGATCTTCTGCTTGACGGCAAGAACCGGCCCGTTGGTTATTCAATGCGTTACGTCGGTAAGTCGTTTGCCCTCTGCCAATTATTTCCCAAAGCATTTCGGCAACGAAACAACCTGACTCCGGACCTAACACTGAAGTTGGTTCGAAAGATGCAGGATGGCGTTAGACATGTTCACAACGGTGGGATATTGATTGTTGATCTGAATGAGTTGAACTTTCTGGTAGCCGAAGATTTCAGCGAAGTCTATTTCATCGATGTCGATAGTTATCAAACCCCGTCCTTCCCGGCGACAGCCCTGATGGAGAGTGTGCGCGACCGTCACGCGCAGTCATTCACGACCACCTCAGATTGGTTCTCGTTCGCCGTGGTCAGCTTTCAAATGTTCGTCGGCATCCATCCGTTCAAGGGTACCTACGCGCCGTTACAGAACCTTAGCGACAAGGCACTGAAGCTGGATGAGCGGATGCGCGCCAACGTATCGGTCTTGCACACCGGTGTGTCAGTGCCTCCGTCCTGTCTGCCGTTCTCGGTGATACCGCCCGCATACCTCGCGTGGTACAACGCCGTCTTTGAAACGGGGAAAAGAATCCGTCCACCTGATAGTTTGATCGTGAAGCTCACCGTCTCCCACTCCCCTACCCCGCTCAGGATCGGAAGCAACTCCGGGAGCAGCAGCATCTTTGAGGTCACTGAACTTCGTGAGTTCGACGGCGAAATTCTCTGGCATGACCGCTCGATCACTGTCACGAAGAAAAGCATCTACTTTGGCGGCCGTCAGTATGCAAAACCGAACTTTGATGTGCGGGTCGCGTTGACGCCGCGACAGCAACATGTGGTCGTGGCGTTCATGGACGGTCTCAAGCCGCACTTCTACGATCTAACTGCGAATGTGGAACTGGGGCCGACGATTGGGGGAGAGGCAATCATGCTTAATGACGGCCGCGTCTACCTCAAACAGAATGAGCATATTGTGGCCGTTGAGTTCCTCGAACTCGCACGTCACACGCTGCTGACCGGCAGGGTCGTGGCGAACGTCATGTCGAAATCCACCCTGGTATTTGATGGACTGGCGATTCAGAACCTTCTCGGTGCGAGCTACGCGGCCATTCCGATCGCTCCGGATGTTTGCCATCAGATACGACTAGCTGAATTGGACGGCTATCAAGTCGTCGATGCGCGGTTGATGAAGAATGTGCTGTTGGTGGTTGCGACAAAGTCAGGAATCTATGACAAGTTGATCTTTCGCTTTGCAGATGATTTCAGTAGCTATGACGTACGCGTGGTTGCTAATATCGCCGCGACCGACATCGAGTTCACAGTACTGGATAGCGGCATCGTTCTCAGCGTGACTGATGAAGGAGACTTCGAGGTGTTTTCGCGCGTCAAACATTCTGCCGAGATTAAGGTGATCGACGACCCTGCGGTCGAGGGTGACCTGAGACTCTTCCACGTTGGCACTCAGGCTTTGATCGCGCGTGGAAATAGATTGCATAAGATAAACATGCTTCGACCGATTGCCTAGCCGCCGACGCGGAAACGATGAGCGAGGCCTTGCCTCAAGAATCCGGCATTAAGCGTTGTTGTGATTATGGCTAAATGTCTCAGTCACATAACAGGAGTAAATCAACTCACAGAACCGCTTGCGGTAGCCAGCGGATGCTACGCTCAACTTACGGCAGTGAACGTCGCTGGTTAACCTCAATCAAGTAGTAATTGCACTTCACTAAAAACTGACGTTGAGCTTAGCATCCGCTGGCTACCGCAAGCGGTTCCGTGATTGCTTGATTCCTTACTAACCGCCGCGCTACCGTGGGGCCCCCTCGGACATCGTAAACCCGTCGCCGAAGATTTCCTGATCCTTTCTTGACGACCCACCAGCATGTGCCCCGCCGCACGGTGCTTATTTGGTTTTGGGCTGCGCCCTTTGTCCGGATTGTCCGAAGTTTCCGTGGCCAAGGCCAAAACAGGGGGCATAGCCCAGAACCTAATAAGGCCCTTACGGCGGGGCGGAGCCACCGCCTCACATCAGGCGGCAAAGCCGTGCCGCTCGTTGCGCGTGACTTTTGAGTCAAAGCCGGAAATGTCTAAAAGAAGTCGCTCTAAATGTGTAATAGGATAAGTAGCAAGTGTTAGAACGCAGGACAGTAAACTTAACTTACCTTCCCGGAAAGGCGATCAAAAACAATGAGCGACGTTAACAAGGCATTAGAAACACAGCTGCGCAATATTCAGACGAAGACAGGCAAGACGCTGCCGGAGCTCGAGAAGATAATCAAAAAGAGTGGGCTAACAAAACACGGCGAAATCCGCGACATGCTCAAGCGCGACCTCGGGATGGGCCATGGTGATGCCAACACGCTGGTTATCATCCTGAAGCAGTCAGCAGCTGGAGGCGAGGCTGCGAACGATCAGTCGCCATCGAAGATACTCGACGAAATTTACACCGGGCCAAAAGCGGATCAGCGACCAATACACGAGAAGCTGATGTCAGAGATAACCAAGCTTGGGCCCTTTGAGGTCGCGCCGAAGAAGGGTTACGTGAGTCTGCGTCGCAAGAAGCAGTTTGCGATGATTGGCCCGGCGACCAACACCCGTTTCGAAGTCGGCTTGAATATGAAAGATGTAAAACCGACTGACAGACTGTTGGCGATGCCTGCCGGAGGGATGTGCCAGTACAAAGTCAAACTCACGACGGCCGACGAAGTGGATAAGGAGCTGATTTCCTGGATTAGACAGGCGTACGACAGCGCTGGCTAAGGCGCGACAGTATAGCGAGCTTCTTGGGCGGGTTGCCGGCCTGGCCAAGAACCAGAGCGTGTCATGTCGAAAGTAGAAGCGACGCCATGGTCACACCAGCCTCGGTTTAGTCGACATTTGTCAGAGCCCTGGGCCGTTTACTCAATCCCATCGTATACATCGCCGGAAACTGATTGGCCCTTTCCTGGTACATGTCGCATAGCCTTCGCGCCACCTCGACCTCGCTTTTGTTTTCCAGCTCCCGAAGTCTGCGAATCCTTTTCCGCGTTTCGCATTCGAGTTTGCACCGCATGCTCCAGGAATCTTCGTAGTTGCCGCAAGGGATTCTCAGGGAAACGATCTGGTAAACCAAGACGTGGAGTTGCATTCGAGATTGAAAGGTCATGATTCGATGTTTTGGATGACTCCAACTCCTTTCGAGTCTCATTAGAGATCTAAAGGCCAGGCAGTTTCCAAAAAAAGCAAACGATGGCCGCACGACCACTCCAATGGGTTTTGACTGGCAAAATCGGGCTTCTAGCCGCCTCTCTCACGCGGCCTAACCACCAATCGCTCAACTCGACATACTGAAGAGCTCAGATTGACCGCAGCCGGTCAGGCTGCCCAACACTGCGAGTGATGACAACCGGACTCTGAGGGTCTTTCTTCGCGATTTTCCCAGAGTTGTGACCCTCCAGACCACTTCGACCAGCCATGGCATGGGGCTCGCTAAAAGGAGCGCGTTCGTGCGGAACTTTGCTCTTTACATTCACTACCGTCATCGATAAGGGCCTTCTCTTTGCGAAAGTGAGAGCGGGCACATACTTACCAGCCTAAAGCCCTCTCGGGATATGGCAGTGGGAGTTCCCGAAAGACAGAGGACCTCTGTTAGCCCTGGCTTTTCATCTGTCGCAGAGTCCTATTTCCTCCTGCAATTCGATCGACGGTAGTGAATTATTTTTTGCCCAGCTAACTGGAGAAACGTAAATGTTTCGCGCCAATATTTCACAACGACCAATCGCCCTCTTGCTCCTGCTGGCCTTCTGGTTTGCCATCCTACCGGTGGGCATCCAAACCACTCAGGCCAGAACAGCAACCGCGGCGGCGACCTCAAACAGCATCGCTCAGTCTGACAAACTCTCGCCCGAGCTACGACAGCTTATCAGCGAGGGAAGAGGCGACGAGGAAGTGCAGGTGATTGTCCAATCCAATCCTGCGCCCTCGGGAGGCCTTCTTGGCGGACTTGTTGGCGGGCTTCTCCGATTGCTTGTCGGGGTCGTGGTCAAAACCCTGGGCCTGCTCAACATCCACATTGTAAGGACAACTCCAAACAGTGCTGCCGCACTCGCCTACGATCCTGAAACCTCGTATGTATCGCTGGACGCGGAGGTCAAGGCTTTTGGGCACGTTACAACTACAACCGGAGCGGAGCAGAGTCGAGCGCAAAAAACCGTTGTGGGCACCAATTACACACTGGACGGTTCAAGCGTCAGCATAGCCATTATCGACTCAGGCATTGATACGACTCACAAGTCGTTTGCGGGAGGCTTAGCGAGAGTTAAGTACAGCAAAGACTTTACCGGCGAAAACCGCACTGATGATCCGTATGGCCACGGAACTCACGTCGCTGCCATAGCGTTGGGCGATGGCGCGGCCACGCAAGATCAGCATGAGGGCGTGGCGTCCGCTGCCAGTCTCGTCAATCTTCGTGTTCTCAATTCAAAAGGTCTGGGATCGACGTCCAGTGTGCTCAGCGCGCTGGATTGGACACTCGACAATCACGTCCGCTACAACATTCGCGTGGTTAACATGAGTCTGGGCGGGCCGGCAATAACTACATACAAGAAAGATCCGATCTGCAAGTCGGTTCGTAAACTGGTGGATGCTGGAATCGTCGTGGTGGCAGCGGCAGGAAATGATGGCAAGAATATCGCCGGCCAAAAGCTATATGGTGGGATTCACACGCCTGGCAATGAACCGTCCGCAATTACAGTTGGCGCCAGCAACACCTATGCATCCGATGGGCGCAGCGACGACTCAGTGACGACTTTTAGTTCACGTGGCCCCACGCGCAGTTACTTGCTGGATCAATCCGGTGTCAAACACTATGACAACCTGGTCAAGCCCGATCTGGTCGCTCCGGGAAACAAGATCATCTCGGCCCAGTCGCCGAACAATGCCATAGTCAAAAAATACCCGTCGCTGGAAACAAATCTATATTCCGCGTCAAACATGAAGCTGATGTACATGAGTGGCTCGTCAATGTCGGCCCCGATGGTCGCGGGCGCCGCTGCGATGTTATTGGAAGTCAATTCCAATCTGACGCCAAACTTGATCAAGATGATCCTGATGTACACAGCGCAGCCGCTCCCAAACTTCAATACCTTCGAACAGGGAACGGGAGAACTCAATATCGCCGGAGCCGTGGCGCTGGCGAAATTGGTTCGCAATCCTTTTATTGGATCGGTTGGATCGTCCTTATTGACGAAGGCAGCTCCCAGCCCCTCCAGCAGTATTTCTGATCAAACGTTCACGTGGTCGCAGGGCGCAGTATTGAACCATACGACTGTTACGGGGTCGGCCCTAATCACAAAGTTTCAAAAAGTCTACAACAAGGGATACTTGCTGGGAGACGGAGTTGCAGAAACAGATACGTCTCAAAGTTTGACCAGCATGTGGAGCTCGGGACTTAGTCTGGGCAACTACATCATGAAGAGCAATGGTTTGCCGCTGGGCAATGGGTGGATCTTCTGCCACAACGGAATCCTGCTAGGCGACGGCATCATGGTCAGCGAGGGCATCATGATTAGCGACGGCATCATGATCAGCGACGGCATTATGATCAGCGACGGCATTATGATTAGCGATGGCATTATGGTGGGCGTCGGCATCATGATCAGTGATGGCATAATGGTGGGGGAATAGTTTACGGGCTTGGCCCTATGGGCTCTATTAATCTAAAGGAACCTTAAGCCCTATAGAGTGGGTTTAGAAGACGATCCACGAAATCACACGAAACACCACGAAAAGAAATCCTTCGTGTTGCTTCGTGTGATTTCGTGGATCGTTTTTAGTTCAATGAACCGTTCCACCTGAATCCGGGTCATTTCTGACTTTGGCAACCTTTCTGCTAGAGTCCTTGCTCGATCTTTGGGAAATTTGCAGGATTGTCGTTGAAACCAAGGTAATCGGGTGTTTTTGAGGTCAACCCAATCAGTGAGGCTTTGGCCTTGCGCCTTGTCTGATAAGCATCCTTGGAACGAACTCTTCACGCGAAGACTCAAAGAACTTGAAACCACGCGGCCTGCATGCGCGTTGTTTGACCAACCGCCGTACAAACGACGGCATCATATTTCGGAAGCCGATGATCTGTTTTCGTGATTTTGCTTAGGATAATTAAGATTGATGCAAAGTAAGCTTTTTAGAACTGTGGTCGCAACAGGCCTGGTTGCACTCCTCTCGTCGACGTGGTCGGCGCCGGCCGTGGCTCAAAACCCATCAGCGAGCGACGTGGTCATGGTTCTCTCTTTCGAGAACACATCGAATCGCCCGGAATACAATTGGGTGGGCGAGAGTTTTGCCAACTCGGTTGCTGAACTTTTGAATAAGCCTGGCCTCATCGTGGTCTCGAACGAAGAGCGCGAGATGGCTTACCAGCGACTTCGTTTACCGGCCACCATCATTCCGTCCCGCGCTACAGCCATCAAGCTCGCTCGCGAAGCAAAAGCGACGATGATCGTGATCGGAACCTATTCGGTAAACCCCGCTCCTCCTGCCGAAGGTGCGGAAGACAAGGGCGACAAAGACAGATCCTCAGCTGATGCTTTTGTTCAGGTCACGGCCCGCGTGATCAAGGTTAACGAAGGACGGACGCTGGGAGAACTTCTCGACGGCGCCTGGGCGACGCGCCAGTTTGATTTTGGCGGCCTGCTAACCACGCTTCAGAGCATACAGGGCCGAATTGCCTATCAGATTCTCTATCAGCGCGATAAAGCGCTGCCATTCTCGCAGAACCAATTGGTGCAGGAAGCCACTAAGATTCCCCAGCGAGCTTTCGAATCTTATGTCAAAGGCGTGCAATTGGCTGAGCGCGACGCAAAGCGTGCGAACTATCTCAAGAACGCCCTTCGTTTTTATGCCGACGCAAATGGTGGCGCGGTTTATCCACAGGCCGCTTTCGAGCTGGGCCGGTTCTACATGAACGAAGGCAAGTGGAAAGACGCAACTGAGTACTTCATTAAGCTGCAGAAGAAAGATCCACATTATGCAGAAGCAGCATTCTATGCGGGACTTGGATACGCGAAGATGGGCGACCACGGACACGCGCTGGCTTCACTGGTACCGCTTTCGACGGAGATGCCTTTGATTGGGATCTATAACAACGCCGGAGCGGTTGCGGTCCAGGCGGCTCGCGAAGAGAAAAAGGATGCGGAGCGTGCGCGGCTGCTCGAACAGGGCACGTCTTTTCTGGCTCGTGCGGCCGAGTCGGCACCCGACGATCAGATGGTGCATTTCAACTACGCCTTCGCGCTGTTTCTTGGGGGAAAGTACGCCGAAGTGGCTGAACAACTTCGACCCGTAATCACCGCCGACCCGCGCGACGGTCAGGCCTATTTCCTGTTCGCCAAGGCGCTTGAAAAGATTGGTAAGACTGAGGCTGCCGCGGCGGCAGACGATCAAGCTCGCCGTTACCTGCAGACATACGCGAAGTGGCAAACCGAGTGGCAGAAGTCGCAGACTACCAGCAATGTCCTTCTACGCATGCGCGACGTCTTGAATCGGGATGATCTGTCCGACTTGATGCGATCCAGAGCTATTGCCGCCAACACCGATGCCGGTTCACCAACTCAGGATCTGCTCGCGAAAGCACTCGACCTTTACCAGGCGGGACGCGACGACGAAGCCCTGCCGGAGCTTCATCGCGTAGTGATGATCGAACCGACCAACGCCGGCGCCTATCTGCTCAGCGGTCGCATCAACCAACGTCGTGGTGATCAGGAAGCGGCTATCGCGGCCCTAAAGACTGCCATCTTCTGGGACCCCAAGCTGATTGACGCCCACATCCTGCTGGGACGAATCTTCCTGGAACGCGGCGACCGAGGCGAAGCAACCAAGTACGCATCAAGCGCCATGACCATCGACCCGAACAACCAGGAGGCTATCGCCCTGCAACGTCAGGTCACAATGGGCAAGAACGAGTAGCCAGGTCGCCCAAGCGAGAATGCTCAAAGAGACGATTCCAAGGTGGGATCGTCTCTTTTGTTTCCAGTCGAGCGGAACCGCAGATTACGCAGATTACGCAGATTAAGAACAACGATGAAAATGGCTAAGCTTCTTTTCGTTTTGTCTTAATCTGCGTAATACTGCGGATCGCCACCCGGCCTGGCCATCACGCTCAATCCGACTTCATTTCCAGAAAACGGTTTTTGTGGCACACGAGGTGCTCTAAGAGACGTCGGCACGTACGGTAGACCAACGGAAAGTCAATCCGTGCCCCCGCCGCCAACAACCCTCTGAGCGCCGCCTGCCGCTGCGCCAGCCGCCCGCCGAGCAACCCTTCAGTCAATTCCCCCCGAAATGTGAACCCAGTCAGAAATGACTGGGTTCTCCCGCGTTTAAGAGCACCATTCTACAGACTGTTTACCAAAGTTAAGCCGTTGCGGTCGTTTCGTTAAGGTTTGAAGCAGGTAGACCATACCGGTCATCCTGCGACGTAATTTGTCACTCTGACGGTGACGTTTTCTGTCTTTTTGACCTCTGGAACCACCAATTTTCGCCGGGAATGGATCTCCAACAACTTCGTTCCTGAAAAAAGTTTTGGTTTGATCCAGACAGCCTTTCCTCAAAGTCAAAATTGTGCGCCGCCTCGGCTATGCCGTCTGATGTGAGGCGGTAGCTTTGCCCCGCCGACTGCGCCAAGATGATGACCCGGGGCTACGCCCCACCACTTCCGCCTCGATTTTTACTGAGCCAGAATGAAAAGGGGCATAGCCCCAAAAATCAAAAGGGACGCAACGGCGGGGCGGAGCCACCGCCTCACATCAGTCGGCATAGCCGAATCCAAGCTGAGCGGTGACTTTTGAGGCAAAGCCTCCAGACAGCTGGTCGGACATTTCGGCGGTGTCAGTTCAAAGGGTTCCTTAGTCTGGCAAAAGCGCTTTTGATAAACTCCCCGCGTGCAAGACGCCATTGCTTCCTCGGGGCCTGCAATTGAACATTCGGATTCAACCTCCGCAGTTCGCAGCCTCCCCAAAGCTGCCACACTAATCGATTGGGCAGCCGCTCTACTTTCATCAGTCTTACTAATACTTTCCTTTCCCAATTTCGATCTCTGGCCACTCGCCCAGGTAGGTTTCGTACCTCTGCTCGTTGTGATCGCGCGTCGTCCTTCCACGCGTAAAACATTCCTTTTGGGGTGGGTGACCGGCGCCGTCTTCTTTTATGGCTCCTGTCACTGGCTCACGTTCTCGATGATCAACTACGGAGGAGTGCCTCGCTGGCTTGCGTATATGCTGCTGTTGCCGGCTCCGGTAATTGCCGGACTGTTTTTCGGGGTGTTTGCTTTTGTGCTAAGTCGCTTTATCTCAAAGTGGGGCAGTGCAGCACTGTTGGTCGCTCCTTTACTTTGGCCGACGCTCGAGTGGCTGAGGCTTTGGACAATCGGTCAACTCTGGAACGCGATTGGGTACTCCCAGGCGTTTCATCCGACACTGATTCAACCGGCTCGTTGGGGCGGCGTCTATTTAATCGGCTTCCTGATTGTCACGGTGAATGCGGCCTTGGCACTTCTACTGGTGCGACGCACCCTGAGGGCGACGGCACTAGCCGGGCTAATCGTGGCGGGCGTAGCAACAATCTTGTTTGCGGCTCAGTCACCAGCTGCGGAGGCGACAATTTCAGGCAAGCCCGACCTCTACGTTGTAGCTCTGCAACCAAACGTCCCCATGAATCTCGTGAAGACCAACGAAGAAAATGCAGCCTTGCTTCAACGTCACTTCTGGATGAGCAAAGCCGCGTTGACCCAGCTCCCTGAAGACGGAACTCCGCGGCTGCTCATCTGGCCTGAGTCGCCAATGTACTTCACATACGGAAGAGACTCTCAGTTGCGTACGTTGCTTTTGGAACTAGCCACCGCGAACAATACGGCTGTGCTCTTTAACTCACAGGAGGCTGCTCCGAATGACGGCATATACAACTCGGCCGTGTTAGTAAATGAGAAGGGTAGCCTGATCGCTCAGTATGATAAGATTCGCCTGATGCCGTTTGGCGAGTATGTTCCGCTCCCGCGCTGGATGCCGGGAACGAGTTTGATTGGAGCGATCGTTGGAGACTTCACGCCGGGCACCCACTACACACTGATGACAGTGGGCAAGGTGCGCGCGGGAGTTTTCATTTGCATTGAGTCGGCCTATCCCTCAATCGCGCGAAACTTCACGCGAGCAGGTGCGGAGGTGCTGATCAATATCTCCAACGACGGTTACCTGGGTCCGACGGCAGTGATGCGGCAACATCTGGGGAATGCGGTGTTCCGAGCGGTTGAAACTGGACGCCCAGTCTTGCGGGTTACGAACACGGGCATCACCGCATTCATAACCTCGAATGGAGAGGTGAAAGATGGCACCGAGAGTTTTCAAACCGCCGTGCGCACCTGGACGATTGTTCCTGATAAGAGAGAAAGCTCGTTTTACGCAAGACACGGTGATGTTTTCGTGGGCGTTAGCGGGGCTTTGAGCATTCTGTTTTTGGCAGCATCGTTTCGTATTCGAAAAGAGAGAGACTGGAAGAAAGATGATTGAGACACTATCCATACAGGAGCTAAAAACGTCTTACGACGATCTGAGCACGCGCGTCGAGCAACTCGGGAGGTTTCTTTGATGTTGCCGCGGGTCGTGAAGAACTGAAGCGAATTGAAAACCAGGCAGCCTCGCCGGATTTCTGGACCGATCAAGAGGCCGCGCAAAAGCTGCTGCAGAAACGCAGCACCCTGGAGAAGAAGATCCAGCGACAAGAGCTATTTGAATCACAGATCGCCGACGCGGGCGTTCTGTTTGAGTTTGCCGAGGAAGATGAAGAGTCTCTGAAGGAACTGCGGTCGCTCGTGGAACGCCTGGAACACGAGCTAAGTCAGGCAGAAACAGAAATGTTGCTTGCCGGAGACAACGATCAGCTCAACGCCATCTGTACAATCCACCCCGGTGCGGGCGGGACGGAGTCGCAAGACTGGGCCGAGATGTTGCTGCGGATGTATTTGAAGTGGGCCGAGCAGCGTGGATTCAAGACTGAGGTTCTCGACTATCAGCCTGGAGAAGAAGCCGGTCTGAAGAGCGTGACATTTCGTGTCGAAGGCGAGTATGCCTACGGATTACTGGCGGCCGAAGCCGGTGTACATCGCCTCGTGCGCATCTCCCCGTTTGATCAGGCGGCCCGACGTCATACTTCCTTCGCTTCCCTTTTTGTCTACCCTGAGATTGACGAAAATATTGAGGTTGAAATCCAGGAAAAGGACCTGCGAGTAGACACATATCGCGCCACCGGCGCCGGCGGACAACATATCAATACCACCGATTCCGCCGTCCGCATTACACATCTCCCAACTGGCATTGTGGTTCAATGCCAAAACCAACGTTCACAACATCAGAATCGCGCCGTGGCAATGCAGGTGCTGCGTTCGCGTCTCTACGAACTCGAGATCGAGAAGCGCCGCGCCGATACAGCTGAATTGGAAGCCAACAAGGCTGATATTTCGTTTGGTTCGCAGATTAGAAGCTACGTCCTGGCCCCGTACCGGCTGGTCAAAGACACCCGCACCAAGTTGGAACGAGGCAACGTCGATGCAGTGCTCGGTGGAGACATCGACGATTTTATCAAGGCGTTCTTACTTGCTAAGAAGGCCGCGTAGTTTCTTCACGCTGAAGGCGTGAGATGTAGTAGCCGGGGGCAAGCGCAGTGTCGCCCCCGGTTAAAAGTGATTAGGATCCCAGCCCTGAAGGGGCGACAGAAGTTATTGCGATGATCCGTTGCGCCACAACTCAGACTCGTCGGTACTTTCGCCCTTTCAGGGCTTGGCTTATTTTGTTGCTTGCTACCGGGGGCGTCGCTGCGCTTTGCCCCCGGCTATTACATCTCACGCCTTCAGCGTGAAGACAAGGGCCATGGCCTGATCTTCCATCGATCGGCTTGAATGTACTTCTCGGTTACCGAAGCAGGACTTTCAATGGCAACTTCCGAACTAGACCAGGAAAAACCGCGGATAATCACACTGCGCAACAGCCGGCGGAATGAAATCGTAGCGATTCTATTCCTGGCCGTGGGACTGCTTCTCTCACTTTGTCTGATATCCGCGGCCTTCTATCCCAACGATCCGTCCTGGAACTCTGCCGGTCAGACGGAGATTCATAACTGGGCCGGAGCCATCGGGGCGAATGTAGCTTCGGCGCTGTTCCAGTCCATCGGTCTGGCTGCATATCTCTTACCGCTGCTGTTCCTGGCGGGTGCCTGGCGTCGCTTTCGCGCTCGCAGCATTCATGCGCCTTTGTCTCGTTTGCTAGGATTGATGCTGCTGGTTCTCGCTGCGTCGGCTCTGCTCTCAATCTCACAACTCAAACCATTATTCGACTCAAGCGTTCAACCCGGAGGATTGGTCGGCACCTTTATAGCGCGGTCGCTGGCGAGCGGCCTCAACCGCGTGGGCGCCACGGTGTTGCTGGTTGCGCTTGCAGCGACAGGACTTTTGCTCGCCACAAACTTTTCTTTCATTGGTCTTTACGAACGGCTTCTCGACGCGTTTGGCAATCGTTTCGCTTTCCTCCGCACCGCACCTGTCAGACTAAAAGCCTGGCGTGAAGCTCGGCGCGAACAGGCCCGATTGCAGAAGGAGAGGAAACTCGCACACAAGGCCGAACAGGAGGCTGCTCGCAACGCCTTGAAGGCCACGCAAGAGATGAGTCCAGCCGAGCGAGTGGCTCAGTTCATGAGCCAGGCGGAGGCTGCGGCAAAATCGGAAGCAGTAATGCGAAGTGGAGCCGAAGTGGTCCCAACAGGTTCGATTGTTGGAGCCGGCGAACCCGCCCGAGCCGCAGCCGCCGCTGCTGGATTACAGGGAGCCACTGTCGTGGCTGATCGCTCAGGAAGACGTTCAATATTCCCGCGAGGCGGTCCTCCCGACGAAGAGTTGGAAGTTGAGGAGATGGTCAAAGGTGCGTCTGTTCTTCGTACCAAGACAGAAGGCCCGGCAACCGGCAAGCTCCCGTTCGATGCTGACCGCCGCGTCAATTACTCCGACTACTCGCTTCCCCCTTTGCAATTCTTGAATGAAGCGCCGCCACCCAGCGAACAGGCAGACACCGAGTTGCTGAGCCTGGCCACACGGCTGGCTGAAAAGTGCAAAGAATTCAACGTCACCGGCCAAATCAAACATATTTGTCCAGGCCCGGTCGTTACTACATACGAGTTCAAACCGGATCCGGGAGTCAAATACTCGCGCGTCGTGTCGCTCGTAGACGATCTCTGTCTGGCACTCAAAGCGGAGTCCATACGCATTGACCGTATGCCCGGCAAGCCCCACGTCGGCATTGAAGTACCAAATCCGCGACGCGAGACGATTTTCTTACGCGAGGTTGTAGAGTCGCGCGCCTTCCGCGAATCGGCCTCCAAGCTGACTATCGCGCTGGGCAAGACGATTGATGGTCTGAATTATGTGGCCGACCTGGCGAAGATGCCTCACCTGCTGATCGCGGGTACGACGGGAGCGGGCAAATCGGTCGGAGTGAACGCGCTCATTGTTTCAATTCTCTACCGGGCGCGACCCGACGAGGTTAAGTTCATTTTGATCGACCCGAAACGGCTCGAACTCGGTCTCTACGAGAATATCCCACACCTCATTACACCGATTATTGTCGATCCAAAACTAGCCGCTCGGTCGCTCAAATGGGCAGTCGGTGAGATGGAACGACGCTATAGAGACCTGGCCGGCTGGGGCGTTCGGAACATCGATGGCTACAACACCGAAATCATGCGGCGCAATCTGGTTAAGGAATACGACGACGCCGGGCAGCCATGGAAACCCCTTCCCTACCTCGTCATCATCATCGATGAGCTCGCGGATTTGATGATGATGTCGGGCCGCGAAGTGGAAGAATCGATAACGCGTCTGGCGCAGATGGCTCGCGCTGTAGGCATCCATTTGGTACTTGCCACGCAGCGGCCTTCGGTTGACGTGATCACGGGTTTGATCAAGGCCAACTTCCCTTCCCGTATCTCGTTCCGAGTGTCATCCAAGACCGATTCGCGGGTAATTATTGACACCAACGGGGCCGATCAGTTGCTGGGTCGAGGCGATATGCTTTTCCTGCCGCCGGGAACATCCAGGCTGATTCGGGTCCATGGCGCCTACATCGATGAGACTGAGATCGGGCGCATCGTTTCACACATCAAGGCTCAAGGCATACCGATGTACGATGACTCGATTACTCAATCGGACGAGGAAGCCCTGGGGCTGGAAGACTCTGACGGCGAACACGATGAGTTGTTTGAAGAAGCCCTGCGAATCTGCGTCGAAATGAAGCGAGCGTCGACCTCTGTCCTCCAAAGACGACTGCGCATCGGCTACGGACGCGCTGCAGCGATCCTCGATATCATGGAGCGCGAGGGGCTGATCGGACAGGCTGACGGCTCTCGACCGCGTCCAGTGCTGGGTCGGGCTTACGAAATGGTGGCGCAGTGGGACGAGTCAGGCGCGGAAGTGTAGTTGACGGGAGTTCCTTACCCAATCTCAAATCTGAGATCGCGACTAAAACAGATTCGCCACATTTTCCACGACCGGCTGTGGAAAAATCTGTGAACAACTATCGTCGCTCGCGTCCAACTTTTTGTTACTCTTATACTTCTAGCAGAATGCACACATCAGCGGCGTGCCTCTAAAGTCTTCACAAACTTTTGTTTGCCTAATGGGATACAAGTTCTCACCAATGATCCTTTCGGTCTCTCTTTCGATCGTCTTGACGGCCTGCGCGCGGCTTCCGCGAAACTACATCTCGCAACGCGATTCGATCACGCCCGTACGCGACGCTGGAACACTGCGTGTCAATATCAACACTGCCGGCGCCACAGAACTCGAACGTTTACCCGGGATCGGAGCCGTCCTGGCCGAACGAATCGTCAAATATAGACAAGACCATGGTCGCTTTCGTCGCGCGGAGCACTTGATGATGGTTCGGGGCATAAGCGAGCGGAAGTTCCAGGAGATTCGGAAACTTGTCTCGGTGGAATAAGGCTTTCTCGTGGAATTGACCAAACTACGAAACGCGGCCCGCGAAATCTTTGAGTCAGCTTTGGCGGCAGCAGATGCGCGCCAGGCCGTGCTGCGCGTCCTTAAATTGGAACCTAACTCGCTTCGGCTCTTTGACGAAGATATTCATCTCTCCGCCGCCACTCGAATCTATGGGGTCGCAATCGGGAAGGCGGGCGCCGCTATGGCCGCCGGACTTGAAGACATTTTCGGACCCCGGATCCGAGGCGTTCTCAGTTGTCCGCCCTCAGATCTGGAAGCAGCGTTGGATCGAGACCGTTGGCGAGTCGTTTATGGGGGACATCCTGTGCCGAACATGAACAGTCTTTTGGCAGCACATACCATCAGGAGATCGCTGGAGCTTGCCAACCAGGACGACTCGCTCATTATTTTTCTGGTCTCTGGTGGCGGATCGGCAATGCTGGAATGGCCCGCCGCCGAGAACATAACGCTTGAAGACTTGATCGATGCGAATCGGCAACTCATTTCATGCGGCGCCACCATCGCGGAAGTAAACTCGGTGCGCCGGGCTTTCTCCGGTGTGAAGGGAGGCAAACTCGCCCGCTTTGCTCCCCACGCGCACCAGATCAGCCTGATCGTTTCCGACACAAACCCGGGCGAGGAAGTCGAGGTAGCGTCAGGTCCGACTTTCGACGCGCCCACCGACGGATACGATCCGAATCAAGTCATCGAGCGTTACAACCTCAGCAAGTCAATGCCGCAGTCGATCATGATGGCGTTAGACCAAAACAAAACGTCCACGCGCATTGCTTATCCGAGCCAGCGTATCCGAAGGCATTTTGTCATAGCTGACAATCACACAGCCTTGCAGGCTGCGGCGACCACAGCTGCGCGTCTCGGTTTCATTGTCGAAATCGCTGACGATATCCGCGAACAGGAAGTCAGCGAAGGATGCCACTTGATGCTATCCCGATTGCAGGCGCTTTCGAATCACTCGGGAGCGCAACCGGTATGTTTGCTCTCCGGAGGTGAGTTTTCTTGTCCCGTGAGAGGCGACGGACTTGGCGGTCGAAACTCAGAAATTGTTCTTCGGTGCGCCATTGAAATGGGCAAAAACCGAGTTGACGGTTTGCGAAATACCGTCTTCTTGAGCGGGGGGACAGACGGAATCGACGGTAAGAGCTCAGCGGCGGGCGCAATTGGAGATGAAACCACAATTGAGCGGGCTCGATCGCTTGGATTGAAGGCTGAAGACTTTCTGCAAAGAAGCGACTCATTTCGGTTTTTTACGATCCTCGGTGATGCCGTCACCACCGGACCAACCGGAACAAACGTGCGCGATGTTCGTGTGCTGCTATCGGACTGACCAAGAGTCTGTTCGCTGAATGATATGTGGACAGCCTTGCCACAAAAAGCGAAAATCCCACCCACGGCAGTGGGTGGATGGTTCAAGTCCGGCCTAGAAAACGAGGGACACCGGCAACCGAATCCCCCGCACGGGAGTGCGGGGATTATTCAAGTCCTACCTACTCACTTAAATCTTTTGAAAGACTTTTGTCTTGAAAGCTGAAGAATAGGTAGGACTTGAACAATCCGCACACTACCGTGTGCGGGATTTTGGTCATGATTATTGCTTCACTGCTTTTAGGCAGGACTTGAACCATCCACCCACTGCCGTGGGTGGGATTTTCGTTTTTTGTGCAAGACCTATGTGGCCTAGAGATCAGTCGAGCTGTTCGGGTTGATTAGTGTGATTCGTGGATCGTTTAATGTCCGTTCATAATAAAAACCGATCCACGCGCATCACACGAATCAACACCAACTGATCACCCATGACCCAAATAGTCGGGCTTTTGAGGCAAGGCCGGTGATCTCGGGCTGTGATCTCGGTCTGTCGGTCGGGATCTCGGTCTTGACTCGGAGGTCGCTCGCAGAATATAAGCTTCTCGCCCGCTTCTTTAAACGCAACGTCGTCAAGCAAGGCAAACTTCACAACGAACATCATTCACCGCCGGAGGTCATAAATTGTCAACGCAAGTCGAGCCCCTAACCGAAAATTCTGCCCAGCCTCCCAAAACAGGCGCGCTCACACTCGCAGATTTGATTGACGCGCTCTCCTCCCAAACGGCTAATCCATCACTCGATCAGATCTACGATTGGTTGGAGCGAGCCGAAATCTCTGGCGAAGAGTTGCAACCATACGTGGGATTCAAGGAAGGAAATTACTTTCGCCATCGAGTCTGTCGTAACGAATTCGTGGAGATGCTAGTGCTGTGTTGGCGACCCGGTCATCGCACCCCCATTCACGATCACAATGGTTGTCACGGCGTAGTTAAAGTCCAGGCAGGCGTAATGTGGGAAACCACTTTCTGCTTCGATCCTGAAAAAGGGTTGTGTTACGAATCAGCTCAGGAACGAGCTCAGGGCGAGATAACCGGCGCCGACGTCCCTGATATCCACCAGCTGGGAAACCCCGACGTTAGCGAGCAAGACCTAATTACTCTCCACATCTATTCTCCGCCGCTGGGCGTGCTGAAAACCTACAAAGCCGGCAGTCCAGAAGTTAGCCTCTACACACCGGACGATTCAGGCGCATAGATTTTGAATCAAGATTCGGAAGTCCCCCGGGACCTGGCAGTCGGTGGATTGTTCAATTCAGCTACAGACCGTCTATTTCTCGAGTCAATGCAATCATAGTTACTCCCATCTCTACCTAACATACGTCGTTACCTTCAAGTCCCGTCCATCAGTGGTTATCGTGATCGTTCCGCTCTCACCTGTAGTCAAAACCTGGGCCCCGATTGCCTTCCAGCGTTCGACAACTTCCGGGTGAGGATGACCAAAAACTGAGTCGCTACCTACAGAGACAATCGCAAGCATGGGCCTTACTGCGGCGACGAAGGACTGGGTCGATGAAGTTCTGCTCCCGTGATGGCCGACCTTAACGACGTCTGCCCGAAGGTCTTCCGAATATTCGAGAATCGAAGCTTCCCCCTGCTTCTCGACGTCGCCGGTCATCAATATCGTCCGATTGCCAAATCGTAGTTGCAGCACCAGGGATTCATCGTTTCCCGATGGGGCGTCGCTATCGGTGAGCGTTAGTGGCCAACACACGTTAATCATGAGCGACCCAAACCGAAGGTGATCTCCAGCCCCAATCACTGTCAACGGGATTGCTCTGGCTCGTAGACTGTGCGAAAACTTCGCGAACTCCGGATCGTCACTGGGCGCCCGAGCGACAAAGGCTCCGCGCACCATGAAATTGCGCGCGATGTCGTTCAATCCGTCGATGTGATCAGCGTCGGCGTGAGTTGCAACTATGTAGTCTAGTCGATCCATCCCCAGCTGCCAGAGGTACTCGGAAACAACTGACTCACCAACGCCGCGGGTATCGGGTTCAACCGGCTCCTCCGAATCTTCCGAAGATGCCGCGGTAAAATTCGGTCTACCGCCGCCATCAATCAGCAGCGTTGTTCCATCAGGCAACGTCACCAGTGCCGCATCGCCCTGACCAACATCCAGGAAGCTGATATGCAATTTTCCATCGGGTCTGGGGGCGCTGAACGGGTGTGACACGATAGCAGCAAGTAGAAGTAGGAAAGCCGTCGTAGCGATTCGCCGGATCAATCGGGTAGATCCTTTTGCCAACTGAATTGCCGGCAGGCTCAGTGGATTCCAACTCGATAATGAGACTGCAAGGATGGCCAGCGGGATGTAGTAAAGCGTGTAGATGACCGCCGCCGGACCTGAGTATTCCGGCAAGCGCAACGAGGCGATACCTAAACTGGCGAACGGATCCACGCTGTGCACCATCAGCCAATTGAGCAGGTCGGCCAACTTTAACAACGGCGTGGCAAGCACCGAACTAAGTTGAGCCACCGCCAGTCCGGCAATTGCTATGATCGCCAACGCACCCATCAGGATGCTGACTCCCATATTCAGCGGCAGCGACGCCAAAGAGAGCCGGTGGAAATAAAGGATCAGAAGTGGCAGGAGCATCAGTTGCACACTCAATGCCACTACGAACGCGCCGAATGCATAGCGTAAAAATCGCTGTAGATGGTAGCGTTCGAGCCCGGCTGCCCACGGAGTTTTGAACAGCTTAAAGCTATAGTTCAGTCGAGCGAGTTCCCTCTTCCAGGTAAGTTCGCGCCAAAACAGCAACTCACAAAAAGCTTTGAACCAGGCTGACGAGGAAGGCGGATAAGGTGTCTCGCGCGAAGGCCGCCAGGAACCGATCTTCGACATGCGGTCGAGCAGCGGCCAAGCCAGCACTACAATTGCCAACACTGAAAGGAATGTCAGTTGGAACGAAGGATCGAAAAGATCTTTGGGTCGCCAGACAAGTAACAGCAATGCAGCAGCGCCCAGGGAGTTCAGTGAAAAACCCTTTCGGCTCACAACGGGCCCAAAGGTCATGATGGTGAACGTCAGCGCCGCGCGTACCACCGACACCTCCGCACCGACGGCGATCGCATACGACCAAAGTACAACCGTTGAGAGCACGAATTGCCAGATCGTTTTTCTCGTCATTCGCCGGGCTAAGAGAAAGACTACGCCTCCGATGACACTGATGTGCAGGCCGCTAATCACCAGCACGTGAAAGGTCCCGCCATCGCGAAACCGCTCCGCCGCAGAATGCGAAAGGTAGTAACGGTTACCCAGGAGAGACGCGTTAAGGACACCCGCAGTCTCCGCGGAGAAGAGTGAGTTGATCTGACGCTGAATCTGCCGGCGCCAGTCGTAGAGCCAGGCAAACGGAAGGAAGACGCGTTCGTCTTCCAGCCTCTCGATAAGCAAGGGACTCTTTACAAAACCGCTCGCGTCGAAGCCTTTGCGCTCGAGATACTCAGTAAAGGAAGAAACACCGGGGTTGCGGAAATTGTCCGTCCGCCTGAGACTAGTCATCACTCGGATGCGTGCCCCATAACGCAACTCGAGTTTTTCGTATTCATTGGCAGTGTCTTTCTGGATGGGCGCTAACAGCGAAACGACGCCGGAGGCCGTTCGCTCGGCTCCCTTGACCTTAATCCGTTCAACTCGCAGCGTGAGATACAAGAGTGATGGGGCGGTTTCGGGTGGACTACTCAGGACACCAGTCACCTCCACAGGCTGGCTCGATGCAATCGCGCCGCTCTGAAGTAGTTTTTTGACGCCGTCGCGGGGCACAGATCGTTGCTCGACAGTGGTGTAGGTAGCTCCAGCAAATAGAAATGCAAACGTGACCGAGACGGTGGCTAAGGCCCATTTTCCTCTCGTCAGGGACGCGAGAGCCGTGAGTGAGGCCACACTGGAAAGGATCAGGCCTAAGTAAATCGGAGTGTGAAGGACGCTGCCAACGAAAATCCCAAAGGCAAATGCACCGCCGAGAAGGGCCAGGGGATGTCCGAAGAATGACTGCGTGTGAGGCGCGGCCGGCATGACTTGAATTGTGTGAGGACCAAAAACTATTTCACGTCATCTTCAAAGCTAGTGAGCCAAACTACGGTTTCGACGTGGTGAGTCTGCGGGAACATATCAAACGCTGCCACAGAGTCAAGTGAATACCCGGCAGCGAGCAGTGTTTTTAGATCGCGTGCGAGCGTAGCCGGGTCGCAGGAAACGTAAGAAATTCGGGCCGGATGCCACTCAGCAATCTTTTCGATCACTTGCGGTTCAGCGCCCGTGCGTGGCGGATCTAGTAAGAGCAGATCCAACTTCTCCGGCCGATGAGAATGCTTTATCCAGTCCGCAACTCTTGAGGTCACAATATTCGCGTTCGAGAGTTGGGCAACCTCCAGGTTTCGACGCGCGAATTCGGCGGCGCCCCGGTTCGATTCAACCCCGATAACGCGCTCGAACCGTCGGGCCAGCGGCAGTGTAAACAACCCCACACCACAGTAGAGATCGACTGCGACGGCGCCACGCAGATCGCCGATTGCGTTTTGAATGAGCGAACCTGCCAGGATGTGATTGATTTGAAAAAACGTCCGGGCGTCAAACCGATACGTCTCTTCCGCAATTTTCCGACTGACGACACCGCCGTTAAGAATGCCAAAATCCGGATTGACAGAAACAGAGTCGTCTCCGGCTACTGCATCGATTTCTCCCGAAGCGCCTCCAAGAGCGCCGGCGCGCACTTCGTTGCGCAGAGTTTCCAGAACCTGCTGGAGCTCGGGAACAAGCACCGCGCAGAATTCCACGTCACAGACGCGATGGGAACCGCGCTCGAAGTAACCTAAGTGTTTTGAGTCTGCGTCGAATTGCCAATTCGCGCGCGCGCGATATTGCCACTGATCCGGCGAAGGATAAGTCTGGATTTCAGGAGGCGATTCGATGCGGGCAATCCGGTGTAGACAATCGCGGATGATGTCTAACTTCGTCTGCAGTTGAGATTCATAGCTCAACTGTTGAAAGTCGCAGCCACCACAACGACCAAAGTACGGACACGGCGGCTCCATCCGGACCGGCGAGGGTTTGACGATTTCTACAACAGAAGCGAATGCCACTTTCCCTCGAGTTCGCTCGATACGAACACGCACGATATCACCCGGCGCGGCGAGTGTTACAAAGATGGTCCGCCCTTCGGCGTGCGCCAGTCCCACCCCACCCGGAAGGAGACGCTCGATTTCGACCTCAAGAGTCTGCGATGAATTCTCTGTGATGCCGGTTGCGGCAATACTCATCATACTTACCTACGCAAAGCTGACGGTCTTTGCTCTTTCGAGGAAGCGTTCAACGGCCTGGCCTTAGAGTTATGAGCGCTAGTTACGCCACGGCTTTGCCGCCTGATGTGAGATACAAGGCGGTGGCTCCGCCCCGCCGTAAGAGCCTTCAAGTAGATTCTGGGGCTATGCCCCTTGGGCGCGACTCCGGCAACCTGAACGAAAAAGGGGCCTAGCCCCAAACGAAAATAGAGCAACGCACGGCGGGGCGGAGCCGCCGCCTCACATCAGGCGGCAAGCCGGTTCGCCAGGGCTTATGGCTTTTGACCAAAACCATTCAAAACGCGGCCACGAGAACACCCGAGCTCGCGGAATCCGCGATTAGCTTTCCAGTCTTTACAAATAGAACAAACTCAATCGCGGCACGCCAAACTGTTCCCGCAGACGCTTCATCAGAAGGTTATCTTTCGTTTGTTCGTATGCAACCTTGTCCATGTGACTTCGATAGGGTCGCAATTGAGCTTTAACATCGCTCGTGGTCTTAGCTAGATTTTCAGGATCCACCACAATCCGAATCGCGTCGCTCAACATTCGCTCCAAACCACTAAGTGACACTTCAAGTTTCTGCGCGTTGGGAACTGCCGACTGCATAAACTCCGACTCTAATGCTAGAAGCAAAACTGCGGCGCGGGCAAAAGCGTCAGTAAGCTCATCACTGGTAGTCCGTTTTCTCTCACTTTCAGCCTCGTGCAAAACTGATTGTCCCCGTCGCAGGTGTTTGAGGATAGCCTGACGTGGAAACGGCAAACCCTCGTCGCTGAGATCTATCGCAACGCTGGGATCGTCTGAGTTAGACTCAGCCCCCACGCGAGACTCCAGCCACTCCGCGTACTGCGCCTCTACTTCCTCCTGACAGTAAAGCAGCGACTTCACGCTTCGCTTCCGAGGTTTGGATTCCCAGGAGTCGAAGGCCTTCTCGATTCCTCGCAACGCAATATGAAGTGGGACCTTCATCTCCTTCCAACTCTCGATCAGCGCCCAATCCATCGGGCTCAGCAATAGATGCTTTCCGCGGCGACGAACAAAGACGTCTTCAATTTCGGTGAAGTAGTTGAAGTAATTCGGCTGATGCTGTGGCGGCGAACTAGTCATCCTTTAAATTCACTGGAGTCTTTTTGTCACGTCAAGTGTACGATCCACGAAACAACACGAAATTACACCAGGAAGTCTTCGTGTTGATTCGTGTAATGCGCGTGGATCGTTTTCTGCTGTGGGGCCTACCGCGCTCAAACGGTCTGGATTTCACCGGCTTGCAGTTCGTTCGTAAACCAGTCGCAACCCATCAAGCGTAAGCGTGTCGTCCACCAACTCAATGAACTCTGAACCCGTCGCTATCAGCGGCGCGAGGCCGCCAGTGGCAACTACTCGCGGATTGTCTCCGAGTTCGTCAATCATCTTTCGCAACACGCCATCCACCAAACCAACATAGCCGTGATATAGACCTGACTGCATTGCCGTGGTGGTGGATGAACCAATCACTTTTTGCGGCCGCTTGATATCGACGCGGGGCAACTTCGCCGTGCGTTCAAATAATGCGTCAGTCGAAATCATGATGCCCGGAGTTATTACACCGCCCAGATATTCGCCCTGGGCATTGATCGCATTGAACGTGGTCGCAGTTCCGAAATCGACGACGATGCACGGCGCGCCATACTTATGGATTGCCGCGACCGCGTCGACAATTCTATCGGCTCCTACATCTGATGGAGGTTCGTAGAGGATCTTGATACCGGAGTTTGAGGCATGGTCGACGAAGAGCGGTGTTAAGTGAAAATAGCTCTCGGCCATCGTCTTCAAAGTGTAATTGAGGGGCGGCACCACTGAAGCGATTGCGATAGCGTCGATGGCCTTGAAATCAAGACCAGCAAGGGCAAACAAGTTACGAGCGTGCACACCATACTCATCAACTGTCCGCGCCCGATTCGTCGTCAGACGCCAATGGGACACCAGTTCCGAACCTCGATAAACTCCCAACGACGTGTTGCTGTTTCCTACATCAATGACCAGAAGCATATGCCAGCTCTTCGCTTTCTTCTTTGCCGCCGCCGCCATCTAAGAACCGTTCGATCAAATCAGAGGCCACCGCTGCTCCGTTTTCCTGGCGCAGACGTTCCGCGATTTCTCGCGACTTCAACGCATACTGAGGTCCGGCTAGCAGTTTGTCGAGTTCACTTGCCACGCGGTCTGTGCGGTACTGCTGTCGATATAACGTACGGCTGGTGCCGAGTCTTTGGGCGTGGGCGGCGTTATCTGACTGGTCAAAAGCAAATGGCACGATTAGCGTCGGAATTCCGGCTCGCAGTCCCTGGGACGTAGTGCCTACGCCACCATGGTGAACCATCGCGCAACCACGCTCAAGCAGTGATTCAAACGGAGCGTAGTCTACGGCGATGATTTCAGATGGAAGCGATTCATCCGGACGGTTACGCTCGTCTCCAATCAACAACACCGCACGCCGTCGCAGTTTCTTCGCGGCCGCAATGCTGGTGTGAAAGAAGTCCTGGGCAACCCAAACCGCCGACGAGCCCAGCGTGAATACGATCGGGGACGGACCCGCATCAAGAAATTCCATCAGTTGTTGCGGCATTTCCTTTTCGTGCCGGCCATCGTAGAAAGCGAAGCCTGTAACGCGAGCGTGTGAGGGCCAGTCGGGCTGCGGTGGAGCAAAAACTTTGGAGAAGAGCGCCAGAATTAACGTGGGCGCGTGTTGGCCCTCAAAGATTGGGTTACCGTAAAACGGAATGCTGAGTTCTTCGCGCAGCGCGTCAACGGGTTTCACTCGGTAGCTTGCCATCATCAAATCCATCAAAGCCCTCATGAAACGAGGACCGAAGACCTGCAGCCGGGCTGTCCACTGCCAAAACGGCGGAACCGGAACTTGATGAGCGGAGAAGAACGACATCGGAGCCAACACAGACGATATCCATGGCATTCCGGTCTTGCGGCCAATCAGTGGACCAGCAAAAGTCGCGGGATGTGAGATCAACAAATCGGCCCCACTAACCGCGCTGAGTAGATCGGAATAGCTTTCTCGCACGTACGGAAGGATCAGTTCTTCGATCAGAAATCTTGGACCGTTCTTGGGTTCCATGACTCGTTCGATGAGCTTCTGGTCCTGTTGTTGAGGCGAGGGCAGATCAGGCCGCACGGCCGCGAAACGAATACCCGCGCCTTCAATCTTTTCTCGGTAGAGGCTACCGGTGGCAACAATCGGTTCATGCCCACGCGCCTGTAGCTCCATGGCTATCGCCATGTAAGGGTGGATGTCCCCGAATGAGCCGAAAGTAGTTAGGACGATTCGTTTGCCAGACATGCTTAATTAGCCACGAGGTAAATCAAGAATACAATCCACTAAACTACACGAAGTAACCCGAAATCTTTAGTGTAGTTTCGTGTGTGTTCGTGGATCGTTTTGTAGTTGCGCGCTGCAGGGGCCGCGTCCGAAATGCGCTCAGAACTGTTTTCACCACGTAGGCACGGGATCACCGGGCTCTAACACTAACATCACCTGCTCGCACAACCTTGATCTCGCCGTCATCTGTTTCCAGACGCAAGCCACCGTCTCTTTCGAGTCCCCGAGTCGTGCCCTCGAGAATCTCATCACCGTTTGTTACGCGAATTCGCTTTCCCTCAGCGTAAGATGAAGCTTCTGACCAGGCGCGTACTGTTTCTTGCTCGCCACCTGCTAACTGCAAACGTTCATAGCGCTGCTCGAATGACCGAATCAAATGAGCAAGCACCCGTTCTCCATCCACCGGACTGCCAGTCTCCGCTTCCACTGACGTTGCTGCTTCGCGGAGATCGGCCGGCAGTCCATCTAACCTCAAGTTGACTCCGATCCCCAACACTACCGCCCGACCTGTTTTGGTCTCTACGGTCTCCGCCAGTATCCCGCAAAGCTTTCGTCCGTTCGCTTGAATGTCGTTGGGCCACTTGATGTCGGTTTCGAGATCACACGACCGGCGAATGGCATCAGAGACGGCCAACGCCGCCGATAGTGTTATCAATGGCCAAACGCGTTCAGCAATTCGAGGACGCAAGACGATGCTGAAATAAAGACCCGAGCCTTTTGGAGAGACCCATTCTCGCTGCAATCTTCCCCGTCCAGCAGTCTGCTCATCCGCAATGATGCAGAGTCCCTCGTCCGCCCCTTCGATGGCTCGTCGAGCTGCCTCAGTGCTGGTTGAAGGCAGAGTGTCAAACCGCAGGATTGATTGGGGGCTAATCTTCATGTTCCGTTTGATCGAATTGTAAGCTGTCGTGACTGTAATGAACCAGCCGTAGTGATTACACGATTTGTGGGGAGTCAGCATGCTGTCAGTAGCACCGCCGCTTTAGCGCGGTGAATGGGTAGGCGAGAAGATCCGAAACCGTTTAAACGGTTTCGGTTTGCGCCCAGATCCGAATCACCGGGCTAAAGCCACGGTGCTAATGAGAAGACCAAGTTTAACCTGAACCGCATCCCATGTCCGGCGCCAATAAGGCCACTGGGGGCATGCGGTTTGCTCCTCCACCCCAATGCAACTGCGCTGACGCGCGAAACGAAAGGAAGCCTCGATGACCGAAATGATCCGCAAACTGGAACTGCCAATCGTCCTGGCGCTTGGTCTTTTAGGAACTGCCTTCCTGTTGAAGATGTGTTACTTGTCGCTGGCCTTCAATACCATCTTCGGAATTTTCTTCCTCACCGCCGTGTACGCTTACGTTCGCGCTCGGCACGAGCTGAGGATTCCACTCTTGTTGTTGGGGCTGGTTTTTGCCGCCCTTCAAATTGATGGCCTGGGAAACTATTTCCAGATGTACGGCCAGAGGTTTGGCCCCATGAATTACGATGAATTCTCACATATGGGCGTCCAAACACTGGTTACGCCTGTAATCATCTGGCTGTCGCTTGGGGCATTTGAGAAGTTCGGATACCGGCTGCCGCTCTCCTTGGTTTCGTTCTTTGCCGCGGTAACGATGTTCAGTTTGTCGGCCTTCTACGAGATCATTGAATTCTGGGACGAGGCGTATTTTCAGGGTCAGCGCATCTGGAGCAAATACGACACGGCAAACGATCTGCAGTGGGACTTGACGGGAATCGTCGCCGGTACCCTCCTCTCAAACCTGGTCATAAAAGCTCGAAACACCCTCACTACTCCCAATCTAAAACCTATTTCGTAACCGACCAGGCGCCGCAGCTACTTGCCGACGCCTGTCGAGATTCCCATGCATCCCATCCTGACTCTGCGCTAACATACCATCCGGACTTACCAGGCGAATTCCCAGGCTGAGAGGAGGTTTCTCCGATGAAAGCACCTGCCTTTCTGCTTTCGTTTCTTTTGGTCACCGGCTTTGCAACCGCTCAGAGACGACCAGTTTCCTTTCCTGTCGGAACTGTCGTCGACCTTTCGCACCCCTTCGATGCGACTACCGTCTACTGGCCCACCGCCGGCGGCTTTCAACTGGAAAAGGACTTTGAAGGCGTCACCGAACAGGGCTTTTACTATTCAGCCTATAAATACTCCGCGGCCGAGCATGGCGGCACGCACATTGACGCGCCCGTGCATTTCGCCCGCGGCCGTTATAGCGTCGATCAGATCCCGCTTGCTCAGCTGATGGGACACGCTGTCGTAGTCGATGTAACCAGGCAAGCGGAGAAGGATCGTGATTACCAGATCGGCATCGCTGATTTCCAGACTTGGGAGAAGCGTAATGGACGGCTACCTCGCGGAGTGATCGTTCTGCTTCGAACAGGCTTTGGCAAGTATTATCCGGATCGCGCTCGGTATATGGGTACGACCGAGCGTGGAGCAGCTGCGGTGCCCAAACTTCACTTTCCGGGTCTCCATCCCGATGCAGCGCGTTGGTTGGTTGCGAACCGTCAAATCAAAGTCATTGGCCTCGACACCCCGAGTATCGATTACGGTCAATCAAGTCTGTTTGAGAGCCATCGAGTTCTTTTCGATAAAAACATTCCAGCGCTGGAGAATGTCGCTAATCTCGACAAGCTACCGGTCAAAGGGTTCACCGTGATTGCTCTGCCGATGAAAATTAAAGACGGAAGTGGTGGGCCCGTGCGAATCATCGCGATAGTTCGCTAGTAACGAGCCTAACCACAAAGTCACAAAGACACCAAGAAAAATGAGGGTTTTCGAACCGATCGATCCGGAATCAGAAGGTCTAGCCAAATCCATCGTTGATGCGGCGTTCAAAGTACACCGAGCACTCGGTCCTGGTCCTCTTGAATCCGTCTATGAGCTTTGCCTCGCGCATGAACTGGACGTCGCGGAATACCTCTCGAATCGCAGGTCAAGCTGCCTATTACTTACGAAGGACTGACAATTGATCCGGCCTTCGCCTCGACATCCTGTTGCAAAACGGATCATTGTTGAGGTTAAGGCAGTTGAGAAGATGAATCCTGTATTCGACGCGTAGCTCTTAACCTATCTTAAGCTGACTGGCCTAAGACTTGGGCTGCTAATAAACTTTAACGTTGCCCTCATTAAAGACGGAATTAAGAGAGTGGTTCTGTAGTGACAAATGCTTTCTTTCTGTTCTAATTGTGCCTTTGTGCCTTTGTGGTTGATTTAACGTGATTGATTGGTTCCCCATACGCCTGTCTTTTACCGTAGCGGCCGCGGCTACGTTGATTGCTCTGGTTGCCGGCTCCGCGCTCGCCTGGTTGCTGGCGCGCAAGAGTTTTCCCGGACGCAATCTCCTCGATGCATTAATCACGCTCCCGCTCGTCCTTCCTCCGACGGTACTTGGTTATTACCTACTCGTAGTGCTGGGAACGAGATCCTCTTTCGGCGGATTTCTTTATAACCGATTCGGCGTCCGACTAACCTTCACTGTCACCGCAGCAATCATTGCCGCAACCATCCACGCCCTACCTTTGGTTACGAAGAGCCTGCGAGCGGCCTTCGAAGGCGTTGATACTGAACTCGAAGCTGTTGCGAGAACGCTGGGCCTCAGTAACCGTCTGATTTTTTTCCGAGTGACACTTCCGCTGGCTTCGCGCGGAGTCTTAGCCGCAACCGCACTGGCATTCGCGCGCGCTCTCGGCGACTTTGGTGTGACGATTATGATTGCCGGGAATATTCCAGGGAAGACGCAAACTGCTTCAGTAGCGATCTATGACGCGGTTCAGGCGGGACGCGACAACGTGGCTCTTACCCTGGCGGTGATCGTTTCACTCATCGCGGTGCTGATGCTCTACTTCATCAACCACTTCGGCAGATTGAGATGGTAGGAGAGAATCCGCAGATTGCGCAGATTACACAGATGAGAAGAAATCAGCTCACCCGTTTGTTGAGCGTCTCGCATCAAGGTTCAGCTTTACTGTCTCAGAACTAGTCTGTGTAATCTGGGTAATCTGCGGATAACCCCAAACCTTCAACCCAGGAAGCCGCGGAACGTGCTTTCGCTCGCTGTGTAGCCGGGAAAGACCGACTGGATACTTGGGGTCCCCAGATGTTTCCTGGCCACCTCACCGAAGACATCCCGGAAATCCGTGGTCAGAGCCAGGTCGCGACCTTCATACAATTGATCGCTCTTCAAACCCGGCCATTGACCGTAGACTTTTCCGCCGCGCACAGAATTGCCGATCACAAACATTGCATTCGCATGTCCGTGGTCAGTTCCCCGATTTCCATTCTCGCGCGCCGTGCGGCCAAACTCCGACATCGTGAGTATCACGACATCATCCATTCGCGAGCCGAGGTCATTTGCCAGCGCAGCAATACCTCCGCCAAAGTCCTGGAGACGATTCGCGAGTTGACCACGCGAGTCTCCCTGGTTCACGTGTGTGTCCCATCCACCAACGTCAGTGAATGCGACTTCAAGACCGACATCGGCCTTGATCAGCTGAGCAATTTGGAACAGTGAATTGCCAAAAGTTGACCGTGGATACTCAGCTCCATTCTCGGCTTTGTACTGGGCCGGGTTGACCTTCTTCAAGTAATTAACCGCCTCAAATGTCTCTTTCCCGGTGCCGCCTAAAACGTCATTGGCAGCCTGCCCGTACATTGCTTCAAATCCACCTTGCATACTGGCTGAAGACCTGCCGGCACGAATGGTGAAGTCCGCGAGATTAGACATCGACACAGTCGGCGCGCTGCCCTGCATAATCCTGGGCATCTGCTGCGTCATCGAGACTGCACGGAACAACGAGCGATTCGCCTCGGACTTGTTTTGCAGGTAACGATTCAGCCAACCGTCAGGCGTTCCCTTGCGACCGGGAGTGGCTGACTCCATGTAGTCCTGGGCGTCAAAGTGAGAACGGGTATTATCCGGAGAACCAACGGCGTGAACGATCGCCAGTCTTTTCGCGTCCCACAGCTGCTTAAACGGAGCCAGCACAGGATGCAAACCAAAAAACCCGTCCAGATCAATCGCTGCTTCAGCGTTAATGGACGCTGGTTTGGGAATCGCAATCGATGGACGCAAATCGTAGTAGGCTCGCTCACCGTGAGGGACAACCATGTTCAGTCCGTCAACTGCGCCACGCTGAAAGATCGCGACTAAGGTTTTCCTTCGGCCACCAGTAATGCGGTCTCGCGATGCAGCCAATACCGCGCGCTCAAGAAACGACGGTGCGGAAAGGGAGACTCCGATGCTGGCGAGAGCGATCCCGCCGGACCTCAAAAAGAATCTACGATTCATAAATTACCTCGTCATCGTGAACCCGTGAACCGATAGGTCATATAGGTCATATAGGACCTATCGTTCTTTCACTGTCTCTGAAACTCGGGCGACCCCAAAATCAACCCGACAATCTTCGTTACTGGATCTGTGATGTTTGCGTCTGCACGAGCCAATTCCCGACGCCGCTGATTCTGGGGCACGTTGCCCATCATTCGATCATCGTTAGAAACATCGGCCACAGGCGTTGGAGGTGTTAGCACAATCCCCTGATCCAGTTGTTTCAAAAGCGTCTCGCGGGTTCTGGGGGAAATGTCGCCGGCCACGATTACACTCAGAAAGCGATCCATGACTTTGGCCTGGTCCACCGACTCGCCATTTGTCGCATCAGTGGCCAGACGCTTCAAATCCACGCGTGTGCCGGGAATACGATTGCTGGCCAGGCTCAGCCCAAAATTCAACCGCTCCAGCAAACCACCGGTGTTGACCCAGCTTTCAGCTGAATCTGAATACCCGTTCGGTGTTTGATATCCGTAGAGCGGTTCACCCATGCGAGCGATCCACTGGTGCAAGCCCGGCCCTCCGTTGGTATCAGCCCCAAGTGTACGCACGGCGCTAATGGCCAGTTCAAAAGGTCGCTTGATTTTGGCTCGATACGACTCCCGAGAATTGAACTCCGGCGAGAAGAAGATCGCTTTGAGGGTCTCCCGAATGTCGCCATCGCTCTTCGCAAAAGCTGCAGCTGTACGATCGACTAGAGCCGGCGGCGGGCTATCACTCACAAAGTAACGGACCAGCTTGGTGGCGATATACCTCGACGTTGAGGGATGGTGCGCCAGAATGTCGAGTACCATCAGCCCGTCCTTCATTCCACCTCCGGCGGGAATCTTGTGGCCCAGCACAATTTTCTCACCGTCATCATGCACGCGGGCATTAAAGAAAAACTTTCCTGCATCTTCGCGCAGACGTTCCACTCGTCGCGCATTCATGTTAGCTTGCGCCGCAGCCGCTCCACCGCGGGGAGCAAAGATAGTCCAACCAGTAAAGCACCGGGCGACTTCCTGAACGTCCTTCTGCGTGTAGCCTCCATCGACGCCAAGTGAATGCAGCTCCATCAGCTCGCGCGCATAGTTCTCATTGATACCGCGCCGTTGCCTTTGTGGGTTTGGCGGCGGCTGCGGCACGTTGGCGCCCCCCTGCTGATTTATCCAGTCGGCCATCTGATCTCCGCGACGCGGGCGCAACTCACCAAAAATCGAATTGGCTTGTTGGCGGCCACCCTGGCCCATTCCCGCCTGGGCATTCGGGCTAACGCTTTGAAAATTGTCGAGGTAGAAAAGCATCGCCGGGCTTTGGGCGGTGGCTTGCAGAAGATCTGAAAACTTGCCGAGCGTATGCGGGCGAATCGTGTCGCGATCATATGAGATGAGCAACCAACGATCGGCGCCTTTTCCGGCAAACACATTGAAGTGGTTCGTCCAGAAATCTACCATCACCTCCTGGAGTTGCCGTTCGCTGTAGACGGCCCGCAGGATGCGCGACGCCTGTAACTCAGCGGTGATCCGCTGGGGCTGTTGCAGCCCGTTTTGCACGTAGTAGTCGCGGATCGCGCGGCGATAATCTTCGTTGTTTCTTGCTGGGGCGTTCGGATTGTTATTCGGGGCTGCTCCATTCCTGGGCATCTCATCGGATTTCGACGCTTTAGCTGCCTCCGCCGCTTTCGGATCCTTTTGGTCTGCGACGTTCCCTCTGTTGTGTCGAGCCTCAGCCAAATCGGCTGGAAGATCTCCGCGACGTTGGAGTTGTCTCAGAAGTTGACCAGGCTGCGGATACTTCTCGTATAGCTCGGCCGTCGTCATCTCGAGCGTAACGAGATTCTTGACCTTCGACTCAGCAACCGAATCTGAAATCTGGCCCGGGTTGAGTTGCTGGTTGATGTAATTCTCCAGCCCCATGGCCTTCAAGCGCTCGACATCACCGGGACGAGCGCCAAACCCTAGTCGATTGAGCACGTGCAAAATTCGCTGCACATCAGACAGACGACTGACAGCTTTTTGCCTCTGGCCGCTGGCACTAAAGCCGAGAAGGTTTAGGCCCAGCGAGAGCGCTAGCATTACAGCAGCGCCCCGTCTGACAGAACGTTTCCAGGCGGATGAATCGATTCTTGAATTAGGCATGATCAGCACCATTTCAGGCTATTTACTTCAGACCCGGCTTGCCTTACATGTTCTTAGACGCAGCACCAAACTGCAAGGTTTAATAAATGCTGCACCCGGTCAACTTATAGATTCCTGGTGATCTCCCGAAAAAGTCCAAACCAACGCGCTACCTCGCGCGTCAAAAGTCCCAAAACCACGGCAAATCACTGGCAAAGAGGACTTGCCCAGGTTTCCCAACTGGAGGCTCCCCTTCATTGGAAATGGGCGTTGCATTTTGGCAAGAATGCAACGCCCAAGTTTTTTACAGCAAGATTCACCCGGAGATATTGTCCTAGACAATTGGTTGTAGTACCCTCCCGCGCGTTCTCCAAAAAAACGAGATGATAGGTCTCAACCGGTTTGCTTGCCACAAACCATGCGGGACACGGTCACTTCTTAGCCCACTCCCCCTTTATCAGGGCCTGACTGTGCGGAACCCATCTCGGGTTGAGCACGATGAAAAAACTTCTCTTTGCCGTTCTCTACGCTACAGGTGTAACCCGCCTTGTTGCCTGGGCCAATCGCGTGCAGGTGACTATTCTTTGCTACCACAGCGTTACGAAACCGGGCTCACAACCTGCTGATGACCCATTCAAGCTGCATCTGCAACTTGACCTGTTTATCAAGCACCTGGAGCACTTGCGTTCTAACTACCAGATTATCTCGCTGAGCGAAGTTGTTCGGGCCCGGCGCGAAAACACCAAATTGCCACCCAGGTCGGTTGTCCTCACGTTCGACGATGGCTTTCGAAACTTTAGTACAGTTGTGGCTGACGAACTGCTGCGTCGAGGATTACCGGCGACGAATTTTATCGTTATCGACAAGACCGAAAACCACGTTAAGCCACAGACAACCGAGCACGCGAACCTAACGGATGAAGAAAGACATCTTTCATGGGCCGATGTGAAGCGTTTGGCTCGCCTCGGCTTCGAATTCGGTTCCCACTCTTGTTCGCATTCCAGACTGTTGAGTCTTTCACTCGAAGGAGTTCGTAAGGAACTGGAAGACTCGCTGGGCGCATTGATTGAACACCTGGGTCCATCACGTTTTGCGCTCTCATACCCGCACGGTCAAACGTCAGAAGACATCAGCCGGCTGGCAGAATCTCTGGGCTATTCGTGTGCCTTGACCACCAGTCTCGGCGGAAACCACGCAAACGAGGATTTGTTTGCCTTGAACAGAACGGTGGTCGCTGCGGACGACGATGTTGCCACCTTCGCCGCGCGTGTATCGGGGCTGACCTGGTGGGCAAATCGATTGTTAAATTTCCTGCACGTGTCCCCAGACCGATCGATGAAGATGATGGTTCGTCAGTACAAACCGCTCGTTTCCGACAACCTCGACCTTTAGACCTTTCTCGTACAGTAGAAAAACACTTCAGGGTGAATTCCGAAATGCTTGCACTGGGAATTCGAAAGGTTGTGTGTCACTGGTCTCGCTTCCAGACCCGCATCTTGTAAACGTGCGATGAAGTCGGAACCGTAAGTTCGCCAATTGCCGGTCAGCGCCTTGTCGGCAAAGCCAAACTCCTGAGTGACACCTAGCTCCGACATGCCGACTGAAACCAGCACGACACTGTCGCGCGTGCGCAAGACACGGCGAAGCTCAACCAATGCAACCCGATCGTCGGCAACCTGATCGAGAACGTGATGGCACCAAATCAAGTCAACCGAATCATTAGGGAAAGGCAGGCTCATTATGTCGGCGAGGACATTAACGCCGCGGGCCGGAACAATATCGATCTTATGAACCTTGAGATTTCTAGCCGATTGCCACAGCGGAGCGAGTGCCTTTTCCGGGGCAAATACTAGCGCGTTTCCAGCACGCGCCGACAATTGAAATTCATTCTTCAACCACAAAAACATTGCGCGGTGTCTTGAGTGACTGTCACACCGGGGACACGCCGTTTGATTCACTCGATAACCCACCTCGATGTAGTCGAGAAATCTGCGTCCTTCCCAGCCACAACAAGGGCACGCTACTTTCGGTGACAACAGCTTATTGCTGATTCTTGCTGCGGTCAGCGCCCACAACACACGGGCAAACCAGCGAGTGGCAGGCACTAAGCCATGTTCTTTGGCTTGCTGGCGATACCAGGCGATCATCAATTCATTTGGAGACGGAAATTAAAGGCCTGCTAAACGGGCGGGTCGCGGAAAAGTAACAGGACTCCGAAGCCCATCGGCATCCAGAGATCTCACGCCGAAAAAGTAGTTGTCCTTTGACATACCCTTCATGGTATAGGTCGTCACCTTGCCGACCCGGCGCGAGTTTGTCCAAACCGGCGAGGTTGTTTCGCGCCAAACAATCTCGTAACCACTGACATCCGGTTCTTTGTTAGCATCCCACTTCAGTTCTGTATCGTTGCTCAGGCGACCGGTGAGAATGGCAACATTCTTTGGTTTGGCTGGGGCCAGCGCCAGGATTGCCAAACTCGCCGCGTTTACTCGCGCCACATTTGCGACATATTGGAAGTCGACAAACTCCGGGAGGTCACCATACTTGATTCCGTTTTCGGTGCGCACATTTTGATGTTGGTGCCGGAAGTCCTCGTTCGGCTCGGTGAATCGTACCGCGGGGAATCCTCGCTCAAGGAACGGAATATGATCGCCGCCTCTGCCATAACGGTCTCGACGATAAACCATCACTGCTCGCATCCTCGGAACATATTGCTGAGCAGCATCCTTGATGAAGCGCGCCAGCTGACGAGAGGCTGAATCGTTTTCGCCGCCGACATTGCGACGCGTTGTTGCCTCCTGAGTTGTCTCATTCGAAGGCACGCCTTCGGAAAACACACGCAGCGTCCGTCTATCTCGCACGCCGTTGCCTCCCAGCGTGTTTCCCACGATGTCGTTGGTCAGCATCGCTTCAATATCCATACCCTTCTGTTTGGCCTGTTCAGCGAAGTAGGTCGAACCAAGCAAACTCTGCTCTTCCCCGGCGACGGCCATGAACACAATGGTCGCCTCGAACTTGTATTTAGCCATCACGCGTGCCATCTCCAGCACCGCGGCGGTGCCCGAAGCATCGTCGTTGGCTCCCGGCGCGTCGCAATTCGCGTCGGTTGCGCTGCCACACATTGAATCGTAGTGTCCGCTAACCACGTAGGTCCGATTTTCAGATTCGGGTTGAGTGCCTCTCAATGTTGCCACTACGTTCGTAATGATGGTAGGGGTGGGCACGCGTTGGACTTTTTGCTGCTCGTAGGATTGTTTCTCAACGGTCATCCGACCGCCCGAATCGGCTGCGGCTTTCACGAACTCGTCGTAAAGCCAGTCGCGCGCAGCTCCGATGCCCCGGTTGGGATCGTCCTGCTTCGAGAGCGTGTTGCGGGTGCCAAAGGAAACAAGTTTGCGAATGGTCTGTTCGATTCTTGATGCATCGATCTCGCGAAGCATCCGAACGAGGTCCGGATTCCGTCTGGCTCGAGAGGCAGTCGGGCCTTGCGAAGAGGCCCGCGTATTCTTCGCCTCAGCCTTCCGTCCCGTCAAAGCCAAACTCAGTAATAGTAAAATTAAAACTAAACCCAGCGGCGGTCGGCGAAGTGAACGCCCATTTGTCATTGCTTGATTGACCTCGAACAGATCCCGATTGCAGAGATTCTAATCCGACCTTCTGCAATCTTTCGGACCATGAACTCGAAGAGCGTGAGGCTAATTTATCATCAAGGGATTGGGATCCGGAACAGTTGGAGCTAAATACACTCTAGACTATCGGCTCCTCGATTTCTGGAATCATTCATGCGATTCATTTTCCATTTTCCATTTTCCATAGATTCTCCATGAGAAATGGAAAATGGGAAATGAATCGCTTTGAGTTCTTCCCCAAGATAGTGAGGTCTTGATTCTCATCTTCAACGAATCCGGTAGGCTCTTCCTTTCCAAACCAATACAATTTCACCCGGAAGCTGCTCGGCTATGGTCCGAATCCCAGGCTCGTCGGCCACGAGGGCACGATACTGTTCACTGCCTCTCACTACGGTTGTGGTCGATGCTGAAGACTGGTAAGCGGTATCCATCCAAACGCCACGTTGTTTGCGAAAGCGTCTGCCAGAAACACTGCGAGCTTCCGCATCATCATCGGCCTTTTTGGCGCCGGCACTCGTTGTCTGCCCGGTACTCAACGTGGAGAGGCCGCGCCCGGACGTGGCCGGCCTATTGGCGTCGGTCGATTTAGCCTGTCTGTTTTCTCGGTCCTCAGCTCTCGCACGTTCTCCTGCTTTGTCCTGTTGTTCTCTGGCGTCCTTTTCAGCAGGTTCCTTGCGCTTGGCGACCTCAGCAGCTGCAACATCACCTTGAGTCGATTGTGGTTTGGCAGCGGGTGGTGGCGCCGGCTCGGGTGCATAAGTGGGCTGCGCGACTGTGACAGCAGTTTCGCTTTTCGCTTCGTCTCTTCGCGGCGTTGCCGGTGCTTGTTCGGCTTCAAGACGGGCTAACTTGTCGTGACTGTCCTCTCCTGCTTTTCTGTTTTTTTCCGTTAACCCCGTGGGGGCCTGGGTTGGAGTTTCGCGGTTGGCAGAAACGTTTGGGGCGCCCGCCGACTTCGCCGCAGAATCGGTCGACACCTGCGGAGACTGATCCACAAACCCCTCTGAGGTTGCCTGCTGTTGGCGAGCCACGAATTCAGATCCAGGCCGCGATTGTCGAAGAGCGACAAGACTGACGCCAACAACGGCCAAGAGCACAACTGCCGGAACCGCATAACGCAACACGGCTGGAGACATAAACGCGCGGATTCTCTGCCAGAACCCGCCCGCAATCTCCGGCGCGGCTACCGGCGCTTGAACTTTGACTCCTGACGACAAGGTCAATTGAGCAACGATTGTTCTACACGTGGAACAGTCTGCCAGATGGGCGGTATAACGTGCTCGGGTCAAAGATGGCAGAACCTGTTCAGCGTACGAGCTCAACTCATCGGCATCCAAATGCGCGCCGATCAATTGATCTTCAGAGGTAGTTCCCGCCGCGCCTGCACTCCGGCCTTCGTGCCGAGCCAGGCCGCGTAGCAAGATCTCCATATCGTTGTTATCAGGCTGCTTCATTTCGTGTCGTCAGCAATGACCGTTCTTAGAACGAATTCGAACTCATTCACTTGCGGCACTTCAAGTTTGCCCTTGTAAATCCGCGATCATGTCCCTTTTCCGGCACTCGTTTCCACATCGTTCAACGCTGCTTTCGGCATCAACATCGACTCGAGATCCGCCTCGAGGTGAAGAGCAATCTCGGCGAATGCTGCTTTGGTTTCCGGCTTACTCCAGCCCTTCTCTTCGATCAAAATACTCTCTACTTGCCGGCGCAGTTCGTTGTGAGTCTTGGTGAGTCGCCGGCTGGCCGTTGCCTCGTGCACCCCCAGCACAGCTCCTGCTTCGCGCAATCTGAGACCGTCAAAATAATAGAGCCGCACGAGCAGGCGATCTTCGTCATCGAGTTTTGAGATCGCACAAGCCAGGGCTTCCTGCATTTCGGCTCCCGCAAGCTTCCGCGAAATCGCCTGCTCCGGACTAGCTGGAACACTGGAAAGAAAGAGTTCTTTGCCGTCGTCGCCATCGCGTGCCAGTCGGTCAAAATCCGAATCATCTTCAGTTAAAACTGTGCGCGACTGCTTCCGATGATGATCGACTGCAAGCTGGGCCACCACCGCTCGCAGCCACCCAGCCAACGATCCGCGACCTGAGTAATATGCCAGCTTACTCGCAGGCGTTCCGTCAGCGCGGACACGTAGGCCATAGAGCTCAGCCCAGATTGATTGAGCCAGGTCCTCCGCACCATCCTCGTTCGAGCTCGCCGATCTTGCAGCGGAACGTACCGTCGGGGTAAATCGCTGAACGAGATCGTCCCAGGCCGCGGATTCTCCACGTTCGCACGCGACTATCAAACAAAGATCGTCCGCCTGAAGACCGTCCAGGAAGGCGGCAATTGATTCGCTTGAGGCACCTTCATCATCGCCCAACAGGTATTTGTCAACCACTGCTTTTAGACGTGGAACCAGGCTTTCCGGATTGAGCGAATGCGACTCGCTGGCCCGCCCGAGCAGACGCTTGGCGCCGGCGGTCAACAGGTCCTGTATTTGATCACTTCTTCCGCTCAAGGGGGACTCAACTCAAGTTCACAACTGCCAGGCGAGTTAATGCTAGCACGTCGCCAGCCGCCCGGAGTTCCGTTTACAGGTATTTGATGAGTTCCTAACGGTGGCGTTGCCGCCGCAAGACAGACTTTGACACCTAAACACAGCTCAGGCTAGATTCGACTACACAGTGTTCAGTCTTCTTTCTTAAGCTGGAAGCCAACTCCACATGCCGGAAAGCCAGGTAACCAGAGTCACACGATGCTTCGCGTAACCGAGATATTTCATTCGATTCAGGGCGAGTCGACCCACGCCGGGAGGCCTTGCACGTTCGTGCGACTCACGGGTTGCCCAATGCGGTGTGTTTGGTGTGACAGTGAATACACGTTTGCGGGCGGAGAACACATTCCAGTCGCGGAAGTGATAGCGCAGGTTCGTGAGCATGGTTGCAACCTCGTCGAGGTTACGGGAGGTGAGCCGCTCGCTCAAAAGGAAGCGCAGCGCTTGATTACCAATCTCTGTGATGAGGGTTACGAAGTTCTCATTGAGACAGGTGGTTTCGTTTCAACTGAAGCAGTTGATCGCCGCGCCAAAGTTATTCTCGACGTGAAGTGCCCTGGTTCCGGGGAGGACACTCGCAATCACTGGCCCAACCTCGAGCTGCTGCGTCCAGACAAAGACGAGGTCAAATTCGTAATCGCAAATCGCGCGGATTGGGATTTTGCTTGCGGGATCATCAAGCAATACGAACTAGAAACACGGGCAAAGGCAGTTCTCATTTCGCCGGTTTGGAGCAGTATCGATCTAAAGGAACTCGCTGATTGGATAGTCAGTAGTAGACTCAACGTGCGTCTGCAACTGCAACTACACAAATACATCTGGGGGCCGGAGGCGCGGGGCGTTTGATGGGTGGCCACGATGACACGTCTTACGAAGTCCGACCGACCGAAGTAGACAAATCAAACGACTCTTTGGCAGTCTGTCTTGTCTCTGGAGGTCTCGACTCCTGTGTGACAGCGGCGATTGCCAAGGACGAGAACGAGCAACTTGCGTTTCTACACGTCTCATATGGCCAGCGCACCGAATCACGCGAGCGTCGCGCGTTTGACGAAATCGCTGATTACTACAAAGTGCCCTACCGTCTTGCCGTCTCGATTGAACACCTGACGAGCATTGGCGGTTCATCGCTAACCGACCCTTCTATCCAAGTCTCAAGCCCGAAGCTCGAGGCTTACGGAATCCCAACCAGCTACGTACCTTTTCGCAATGCCCATTTGCTGGCGATCGCCACCAGCTGGGCTGAGGTGATCGGAGCTGGTCGGATCTACATTGGTGCGGTATCCGAGGATTCGTCAGGCTATCCCGACTGTCGGCCGGAATTTTACGAGGCTTTTCAGCGCGTTATTCAGCTGGGCACAAAGCCAGCGACTTGCATTGAAATTAGAACGCCGGTCATCTCCCTTAAGAAGCGGGAAATCGTGCTCCGAGGCAAAGATTTGGACGCGCCCCTCGAGTTAACATGGTCGTGTTATCAAGAATCAGATTTGGCTTGTGGCAACTGTGATTCGTGCGCTCTGCGCCTTCGGGCATTTCGCCAAGCGGAAATTGCGGATCCCATAGGTTATATGCTTGACAGTAAGCGGTCTGCTTATTAACTTAAGGTCGCTTCTCAGCTAATTTAAACTACAACTGAAGGCAGTATCAGCGCATCTTACGGTTTCTCTCCCGTTATCAAAATCTATAAATAGATGCGCCCTGGAGGAAGGTTAGATGATTCGTAAAACTATTATCGCAACGCTAGCTGGCTTGGCCCTGATGATCTCGGTCGCTTCGGTGACCTTTGCTCAGACCGGTGAGCTTCGAGGCCACGTCGTGATGGAGCAGGCCGGCGCGGCACCGACGCCGCTTAGCGACGCAATTATTGACGTCTATCGAACAGACATTTCGGGCAAGTACAACACCAAAACAAATAAGAAAGGCGAGTTTGTCTTTGCCGGTTTGCCTTTTGTGGGTACCTACTTAGTTGTGGCAAGTCATCCGACCGCTCAATTTGGTTGGGTGCCGAATGTGAAGGTCGGCAGAGGTGTCGACTATGAGATCAAGGTTACGCCGGGTAGCGGCAAGCGCCCGACGGCAGACGAAGTGAAGGCGATGGAGAAACAGGGCGGCGGGGCTGCCGGCGGAGGCGGAAATGCTTCCACTTCCGAAAGCGCTGCGGATAAAGCCAAGCGCGAAGAAGCGCTGCGTAAGAACGCCGAAATCGACGCGACGAACAAGAAGATTGAAGAATCTAATGCAGTAGTAAGTCGCACCTTCACCGCCGGAAATGCTGCCCTTCTGGCGAAGAATTATGACGAGGCGATCAAATTATATGATGAGGGAATAGGCGCCGATGCAGATCATCCAGCCCGACCGGTGCTGTTAACCCAGAGGGCGCAAGCACTAAAAGCTCGTGGGGTTGTAAAATACAACGCTGCGATCGTTCTAAAAGAGGATGCGGCGAAGACTTCCGGTCTTGAGGCCGCGAGAGCTGATTTTAAGGCCGCTGCGGAAAGCAGCAAGAAGGCGGTGGATATCTTCAAGGCGCAGACGGCGCCAACAGATGTGCAACAACAAGCCAACTTCACAGCAAATAGATTGGCCGCGCTCCAGACCAATGCCGAGTCGACGCGCTTATTCGTTACCAAGGTGGATCAATCACAAGTTGAGATGGGCCAGACGGCCTACCAGGACTACATGGCCGCAGAACTGGATCCAGCAAGGAAGGTGTCGGCGCAGCGCGAGTTGGCACTGATGTTGTTCGATGCCTCCGCGTTCGAAAAAGCTCTTGCTGAGTACAAGAAGATTCTCGATGCAAATCCGGATGACACAGATGCTCTGTTAAAGTCAGGAATGGCCCTATTCAATATTGGGGCAATTAATAATAACGACAAAACTAAATACCAGGAGGCGGCTAACTACCTCCAGCAGTTCGTCAACAAAGCGCCCGATACCGACAAGTACAAGTCCGATGCCCAGGCGATCCTGGATAATCTAAAAGAACAGCAAAACGTCAAAGCCGAAAAGACGGCCGCACCACCTCGTCGGCGTCGACCATAAAACGTCAACCAAAATACGCCGAGGCCGCACCAAGTTTTCCCAGCTTGTGCGGCCTCGGCATGTCTGCACACTTTCCTGCCCCTGGCTCCATTAGTCTCACTCAACATCCTGACGATCCGTTTGGTTCTTGATTTAGGTCTGCGGAAACTGCCAAATCCCTAGGATTTGCAAGGCTTTTGGCAGAAATCAAGTATTGACAGTGCGCACGTTGAACCTGTACTATGCTGACGCAACGGTGTTTAGCACTCTGCTTTACACCAGTCCTAGCGACAAGCGCCAATCTCAGAAAAACCCCTTGCTCACCACGGTGGATCGTCACTTAGCCGTCTGAACGTCAGGAAAAAATGTCAGCCAAATTAGGTGAAATTCTCGTCCGCGAGAATCTTATTAGCGCCCAGCACTTGCGGGAGGCGCTCGACTACCAGCGCGAGCATGGTGGCCGGCTTGGCTACAACCTCGTCAAACTGGGGCTGGTGACCGACGACATGATTACCGCCGTCCTTTCCCGCCAGTATGGTATCCCCTCCGTTAACCTCGACCTTTTCCAAATCGATGAGGCTGTTCTCCGCCTCATTCCCCAGGAAGTAGCTCAAAAGTATTCGGTCATTCCTCTCTCAAGAGTTGGCGCCACCCTCACGCTGGCGATGGTTGACCCCACGAATGTCTTCGCCATGGACGACATCAAGTTCATGACCGGCTTGAACGTCGAACCGGTCGTGGTCGCCGAAGTAAGCATTCAACAGGCAATCGCCAAGTACTACGGAAGTTCCAGAGAGATAGAACTGGCTACGGTGTCCGTAGACGACGTGGTCTACGAGGGAGCACCGACCAAATCCTCAAACGGCGGTGGCATCACCCATGCTGACCTGGTCTCCCTTGACAGCATAGATTTCGATACAGGTCGCGCTGAAGACGTCGAAGTCGTCGAAGACAACGAAGAGATAGACCTCAGCACGCTTTCACGTATGAGCGAAGACGCGCCGGTGGTGCGTCTGGTGAACGTCCTACTGGTAGACGCTCTCCGACGAGGCGCCTCTGACATTCACGTCGAACCTTACGAAAAAGAGCTTCGCATCCGCTTCCGCATCGATGGAGTTCTCTACGACGTGATGCACCCGCCCTTGAAATTGCGTGATGCTTTGATTTCGCGCGTGAAGATCATGTCGAAACTCGACATCTCGGAAAAGCGTTTGCCGCAGGATGGTCGAATCAAGATCAAAGTGAAGGTCGATGCTCGGTCACGCGAATTGGACTTTCGTGTTTCAACGTTGCCTACCCTGTTCGGCGAAAAAGTAGTTCTTCGCTTGCTGGACAAGGAAAACCTCATGCTGGACATGACCAAACTCGGTTTCGAGTCTGAGTCGCTCGTCAAGTTCCAGCGAAACATCTCCAAGCCCTACGGCATGGTGCTCGTCACCGGACCAACCGGAAGCGGGAAGACGAATACCCTTTATTCAGCGCTTCAATCACTGAATACGGTCCAGACGAACATCATGACCGCTGAAGATCCGGTTGAGTTCAACCTCATGGGAATCAATCAGGTCCAGATGAAGGAACAGATCGGTCTGAACTTCGCCGCCGCCCTGCGTGCCTTCCTGCGCCAGGATCCGAACATCGTTCTCGTCGGCGAGATTCGCGATTTTGAAACTGCGGAGATTGCCATCAAAGCCGCTCTGACGGGTCACTTGGTACTCTCAACCCTGCACACCAACGACGCACCGTCGACCATCTCCCGCCTGATGAACATGGGTATTGAACCATTCCTCGTCGCTACCAGCGTGAACCTAATTCAAGCTCAGCGACTGATTCGACGTGTCTGCAAGGATTGTAAACGCGAACACCCAATGCCGCCCGAAGCTCTGGTAGAAGTCGGCTTCTCGGCCGACGAGGCCAACAAACTCAAGACTTTCCGGGGCAAGGGCTGCTCGACCTGCAATAACACGGGTTACAAGGGAAGGATAGGACTTTACGAGGTGATGGAAGTCAACGACGAGATCCGGGAGTTGATTTTGATAGGAGCTTCGGCTCTCGAGTTGAGAAAGAAAGCCATCGAGGACGGAATGATCACGCTGCGCGAATCGGGACTGCAAAAGATCCGCGATGGAGTCACTTCCATCGAGGAGGTTGTCCGCGAAACGGTAGCCTAACAAAGGAAGAACACTATGTTCCGTACACTGATAATAACGCTGCTAATGCTGACTTGTATTGGGGCGATGTTCCCCCTTGACGAATCGACTGCGCACGGCATTCGTCAGAGCTTCGTCCAGAGACGTCAAAACCGTCCCCATTATCGCCGTCATTCACGAGCCTGGTGGCGCCGTTACCGCGCCCGACTAAGGAGGAGACGTGCTGCGGCTGCTGCGTACGCCGCCCACCGCCGACAGATGATGCTGTTGAAGGTCGCTTCTCCTACGGCAACGTCAACCGGAGGCGCGAACCCCACGCCCACAACGCCAACTACCTGGAGCACGGTAGCGCCCGCCAATAACGCTGAGATGAAATTCCGCGCCGAGACTGGCGCCAGCAGCGTTCCGGGCCAAGTGGCCCTTGCGGTTGTGGCCCAAAGCCGACCAACTCCAACTTATCTAACATCCCGAGAGGCCAGCCGGCTCCTGGGTGGAGTTGCAACCGGCGATCTGCGGCGCATCGTCATCGACAAGATGATTAATCTCGGCGGCTGGGTAACCAACGACTACCAGCGCGACGTGAAAGGTCATCGCGTTTTCGTCGTGACCGCTCAAACTCCAGGCAACGCTCGTTCACCCGAAAAATCGTGGAATTTCTATTTCACTGAAATCAACGGACGGATCTACAGCGTAACCACCAACACACCAAGACAGTATGTCGATCGCATGTCAGAAGAAGCCGAGACATTTATCGTTTCTCTGCATACGAAATCGACTTCCAGTCCAGCGTCTAACCGTTAAGTCGTCCCCCATTTTGAAAGCCTGAATGGTGGACCGACCACCGGAGGAGAACAACTTAATGCGATTGAATGAGAGTGTCCCACAAATCTCTCTGTCTGAACTTCTGAGGAAGCTCTCTGAGCTCCGCGGATCGGACCTTCACATCACGACCGGTTCAGCCCCTCAAATTCGCGTTGACGGGCATCTGCGCCCACTTGACGGTTACCGTACTCTGACATCGGCCGACACCAAACAGCTGGCTTACTCGGTGTTGACCGACGCACAGAAGCACCGATTCGAGGAGAACCTGGAACTGGACTTCTCTTTCGGCGTCAAAGGACTCTCGCGGTTCCGCGCCAACCTCTTCAACCAGCGAGGAGCGGTTGGCGCGGTCTTCCGCGCGATTCCTTATGAAATCAAAGCGTTCGAAGAGCTGGGCTTGCCTCCGATTGTTAAGCAATTGTGTGACAAGCCGAGGGGTTTGATCCTGGTAACCGGACCGACCGGATCAGGTAAATCGACAACTCTGGCCTCCATGATCGACAAGATCAATCGCGACCGGCACGAACACATTCTGACCATCGAAGATCCCATTGAGTTTTTACACAATCACAAGAGCTGTGTCGTTAACCAGAGAGAAGTCAATGCCGACACACACGGATTCGCAGCCGCCCTCCGCACTGCGCTTCGACAGGATCCCGACGTGGTTCTCGTCGGCGAGATGCGCGATTTGGAAACGATCGAATCTGCTCTGCGTATCGCCGAAACAGGCCACCTGACTTTCGCTACTTTGCACACAAATTCCGCCGCTTCCACGATCAACCGCATCATTGATGTCTTCCCGTCAGAACAGCAGGCACAGATCCGAGCGCAACTCTCGTTAGTACTCGAAGGAATCCTGTGTCAGGCGCTTCTGCCGCGCTCTGAGGGAGCTGGACGGCTAATGGCAATGGAAGTACTGGTCCCCAACGCCGCCATCAGGAATTTGATTCGCGAGGACAAGGTTCACCAGATTTATTCGATGATGCAAACCGGCCAGGACAAGTACGGAATGCAGACTTTCAATCAGGCCCTCGCCACTCTCTATCACAAGAGGTTCATCTCCGCCGATATCGCGCTGCAGCGTTCATCGAACGTCGACGAGCTGAAGGAATTGATGGAGCGCGGCTCAGGAATCAATACCCCCAACGGTCACCCGAGTCCTTATGCTCAGGGTCGCCCGGTTGGCCAGCGTCCCACCGTCAGATAAACCAGATACGGAGCCGTAACTATGCCCACATACGTATTCAAAGGCCGCAACAGACTTAACGAGGTCGTGGTTGGCGAACGAGTCGCCGACAATCGCGATGCACTGCGGCAAATCTTGCGCAAAGAGCAAGTCACCCTCACTTCGGTTAAGGAAAAAGGACGCGAGATTGGTATCCCGAAGATCGGCGGCCGCAAGAAGGTGAAGGCCAAGAGCCTGTCTATCTTCACGCGACAGTTTTCGGTGATGATTGATGCCGGTCTGCCGCTGGTCCAGTGTCTCGAAATCCTCGCTCAGCAACAGGAGAACAAATACTTCCAACAGATTCTCCTGCAAGTGCGACAGGACGTTGAGGAAGGTTCAACTCTGGCCGGGGCGATGGCTCGCCATCCGAAAGTGTTCGATCAGCTTTACTCAAACATGGTGGAAGCTGGTGAAACCGGCGGTATCCTGGACTTGATTCTCCAGCGCCTCTCCACGTTCATTGAGAAGATTGTCAAACTCAAACGCGACGTGATTTCAGCGATGATCTATCCGGCGGCAGTTGTCGCAATGGCAGTGATCGCAATCGCTGTCATCATGGTCGTGGTAATCCCGCAGTTCCAGAACATATTCCTGGGGCTGTTGGGTCCCGGCGAACAACTACCACTTCCGACGCGCATCGTGGTTGGGATCAGCAACTTTCTCGCCGGCTGGGGTGGTCTGGTAATTCTGGTAACGATTATCGGCACCGCAGTGGGCATTAAGTTTTACTACAAGACGCCAGGCGGTCGAAAAAATATTGATCGGGTGCTGCTGAAAATTCCAATTCTCGGCGACATCTTTCGCAAAGTAGCGGTGGCCAGATTCTCCCGAACGCTTTCCACGCTACTCTCTTCCGGCGTGCCGATTCTGCAATCCCTCGACATCACAGCCAAGACTTCCGGCAACGTGATCATCGAGGAAGCAATCATCAAAGTACGTGACGGAGTCGAACGCGGCGAAAGCTTCGTTGAACCTCTAAAGGCTACCGAAGTGTTTCCACACATGGTGGCCCAGATGATTGGTATCGGCGAACAGACCGGCGCGCTCGATGCGATGTTGGGCAAAATCGCCGATTTCTACGAGGCAGAAGTTGACGCTGCAATTGCCAATTTGCTGACGTTGATCGAACCGATTTTGATCGGGTTTCTCGGCGTGAGCATCGGTTCAATCGTGATCGCGATGTACCTGCCGCTATTCACCCTCATCGGCAAACTGTCAGAGGCACGCTAATCCGCACACAGATGACAACTTCATAACACCCGGGACAACTATTCCCGGGTGTTTTTTTGTCCGTTCCACACCAGCCTTGGGAAGCACGGTTGACCCAAAGTGAAGCAGTCTGACTAATCAGGTTGATTGCTTGAATCAATGAACTAGCCCGCCTGGCCCTCACAATGCGGCGATTTACGCGAATCTTGCCCTGGATTGGCAGGTGGCCCACTCCTTGCACCGCAACTAAAGCCCTGGTTCGATGGAACACACCTCATTCGACGCCGCATAGTTGTTTCGCCGTAAGATTCCCGACTGCCTTTGTTGGTCCTGGATCTTCCGCAGCTCAAGCACAAACAGTTCCGACTCAATGAGACTCAGTAAAGGACGATTCATTCTGATTACCGCTTCCGCCGCCTGGGTCTTAGCGACTGGCGCGGGAGTTGGAACGCTCTGGAGTTATGCCAACAAACCTGGGCCAACCGTGACGGTTCCTTCTCAATGGCCCAACCAGAGCAGCATTAGTCCAGCCATCGATCGGCCCACGTTAGTCATGCTGGCTCACCCGCACTGTCCCTGCACGAGAGCGAGCATCGGCGAGTTGGCCAGAGTGATGACCCAATCCCAGGGACGGGTCGTCGCGTACGTTCTCTTCCTCAAACCGAAGGGCTTTTCGTTCGATTGGGAAAAAACAGACCTCTGGCAAAGCGCCGCCGAGATTCCTGGCGTTAGCGTGGTTGCTGACGACGAAGGCGCTGAAGCGCGCCGTTTTCACGCCGTGACCTCTGGCCAAACGGCGCTCTACAACCGTGAGGGACACCTTATTTTTAGCGGCGGGATCACCAGCGCTCGCGGACACTCCGGCGATAACGTGGGCCGGAGTGCGATCGTGTCGCTCCTGAATGCCGGAGACTCAGAATTGACTCAGACTGCTGTTTACGGCTGTCCACTCTTCGACCCTCGATCTGATTGCTTGGAGGAGGCTAATGCGAAAATTACGCCATGAGCGTGCTTGAACAGCTCAGTCAGGCCGGCATCGAACTCAGTCTCGACGACTTCGGCACCGGTTATTCTTCATTGAGCTACATCCACCGCTTCCCTGTTTCGACGTTGAAGATCGATCAGTCGTTCATCAAGCGGATTGGTGGAGAGGAAAATGGGGAAATCGTCCGCGCGGTCATCGCGCTGGCACGCAACCTCGGGATGGAAGTCGTTGCGGAAGGGATCGAAACAGTCAGGCAACTCAATCAACTGAGGGCGCTGAATTGTGAGCAAGGTCAGGGCTAATACTTTTCGACTCCGGTTGATGTAAAGTCAGCTACCGAGCTGATCGAGAACGACGAGCGGGGAGAGATTCTCGGCATTCTTGAGCACGCTCCCCTTTGTCGAACGCCTGCTGAGCTCTTAGGTGAGAGGGATGCAAACGTTCAAAGTAAAGGAGCTCCAACGGTCTATGATGATCAGTTAACCGTTTAGAGCAAGGTTCATCGTTTCGTTAGTGAATAAAAGAGGTAGGCCGATTGGCTTACCTCTTTCTGTTTTTGGAAACTCGGTTGGATTCAAGTGGTCGTTGGGGACACTCGGTTTGGCTTTGCACAAAAGTGAGGTTCCCCAGTCCGCGAGAGCGGACGATTGAAAATAGCCCAGCGATTCATCGCTGGGTGGAGAGATTTCCATCATGCAGTCCGTGAAACGGACGGCTGAATGGCGCGTGCTATCGGCATCTTGAAACCTCCTATGCCGTCAGCCGTCCGTTTCACGGACTGACCTCTTTAGCTGACGTTACCCAGCACTTAAAGTGCTGGGCTATTTTCAATCGTCCGCTCTCGCGGACTAAGCAAACGTAACTTGACCTGCTCTCAAGGAGTAAGTGTTCGCGCAAAGCGCCTCGAGTGAGTTTCTCCGCCGTCAAACCCATACTGTTAGAATAACTTTCTCGTTCTCGTTCTCTGTGGCCATGACGATCTGGAGGAGGAAACCCTATTGTCTGAATCAGGCTTGCGTATCGTGACTGCGACCGAGCAAGACACGCCGTTGATCCTGGAGTTCATTCGAGGCCTGGCGGCTTATGAAAAACTGCTGGACCGGTTGGAAGCGACTGAAGAACGAATTCGTGAAACCATCTTCGGTGCTGAGCCGGCGGCGTCAGTCATCTTTGCGCTTCAAGACGATAGACCAGTTGGGTTTGCGGTCTACTACTTCACCTATTCGACATTTGCCGGTTTGCCCGGACTCTACCTCGAGGATGTCTTTGTCAAACCCGACACACGCGGCCAAGGCATAGGACGTGAGTTATTGCGGTACCTCGCAAGACTGGCTAAGCAAAGAAAATGCTGGCGAATTGAATGGGCCGTCCTCCACTGCAACCAACCCGCAATCAATTTCTACGAAAGCCTTGGAGCAGTTCCCATGGACGAGTGGGCCGTGTATCGCTTGTCAGGAGCAGCGCTTGATCAACTCGGGGCGGAATAGCCGTACGGACAGTGGCGGCAACCGCTCTCACAGCAGTAACCGCGCCTTTGAAGAAACCGGGCAGTGAAAACCATAAATCCGTTCTCGAGGTAAAAGTCGATGCCCTCTTTCAAGTCATGAGTTTGCCGTTCCGATGAATCATCTTCAAGCTCATGATCGAGAATCGTCTTAGCGCGTTCTTCCACAGGTTCGTATTATAAGCATCAGGTGGTGCCAAGTCTGTCTCAAGCAGCAGTGGTGCGTCCTGGGACAGAATAAAGAGCGACGATCCACTAAATCACACTAATCAACACGAAACCGGCCCTTCTTCGTGTGGTTTAGTGTGACGCGCGTGGATCGAGTGTTTAATCATCGGTACAAGAACTGAAAATTGACACAGGACAGCGGCACGAGGGCAAGGCTTTCATCACCGTATCGATCTTTTGGCACGGCCCGTATGCGCTCTGTGATAGGCTTGATACCCGATGGGAGTTGTTGAGGAAAGACTTGAACAGGACCACTCTCTTGGGCGAAAGCTCCGGTGGCTGATATTTGGCAGACTCGCAGCGGCACTGATTCTTTTGGCGGTTACTGGGGTCTGGTCGTCCAGCGAGAGCGGGCGTCAATCATGGAGTAGAACGCTAACGTTCTTGCTGATAGTGAGCTGCCTCACGATCGTTTACTTTCTAGCACATCGCTTCAGTAGAACGCTCCTATTTCAAGCCCGGATTCAGCTCACCATAGACATCCTCCTGGTAACCTGGCTGGTCTGGACCTCTGACGTTATTCATTCTCCCTACACAGCCCTTTACATCGTGATCATCGCAGTTGCCAGTTTGTTCCTGGAACGGCGAGAAGTCATCGTAACCTCAGTAGGTTGCGCCCTTGTGTTTACGGGCTGCGCTTTCGCGGCTATCGGCGGCTTTGGCCGAAACCCGGCGAATTACGCTCTCGAGGGTTCGCTGTCCAGCGCGATCCAGTCCATAGGTCTCTTCGACGTCGCCTTTCTTGTTGTGGGACTGCTCGCGGCGCGTCTCTCAGCACACCAGTCCGGTTCAGACGTTCGTTTGAAGGCGGCCACTCAATCGCTTGCCAATCTTCGCGCCCTTCACGAGAGAATTGTGGAGTCGATTCGTTCGGGCGTCGTTACCACCGATCTTCAAGGCCGCATCTTCACTTTCAATGCCGCTGCGGAAGAGATTACTGGCTACAAAGAAAGGGACGTGCGCGGTCAGGATGCATCAATCTTCTTTGGTGAAATGGCTGACCGGGTCTCCCACTCAATCCACGCTTCGGATGTAGGCGCAGCCAGTCCGCGTTTTGAAGCTGACTGCCTGACGGCTGAAGGATTACGACTCCGTCTTGGTTTCACGATTTCGCCTCTGTATTTAGAGTCGGGTGAAACCACCGGCATGGTAGTTACTTTTCAAGACCTGACACACATTCGCGCTTTGGAGGAAACCTCAAGGCGTCAGGACCAGCTGGCCGCGATTGGCCGCATGGCAGCTTCGATAGCTCATGAAATCAGGAATCCTCTCGCTGCGATGAGAGGCTCGATCCAAATGCTTCGGCATGAGATGAAAGGCGAGGTGGCCCAGGCGGAACTGATGGAGATTATCCTGCGTGAATCGGATCGCCTCAATAGAATCATTACCGACTTTCTCAATTATGCTCGGCCTCGTTCGATGACTCACACGCGTGTCGACGTGGGTGACCTTCTACATCAAACCTTTACTTTGCTTCGCTACAGTCCGGAAGTTAACGACCGCCAATCGGTGGAAGAGGAAATTGTAAGTGGACCGTTCCTGGCAGACGCGGATCCCGAACAATTGCAACAAGTATTTTGGAATCTCGCGCGCAATGCGCTTCACGCGATGCCCGACGGCGGGAGGTTACGAGCTGAAGTCACGAGGAATTGGAATAAGAGAGTGCGCATCACTTTCTCTGACACTGGCTATGGCATGTCTCCGGCCCAGGTGGAGCGTCTGTTTGAGCCGTTCTCTTCCACCACCGGAGGCACAGGCCTGGGACTCTCAATTGTTTATCAAATCATTAGAGAGCATGGTGGTACAATTAACGTCCGCAGTCGGGAGGGACAAGGAACAATTATCTCCATTGAGCTACCGAGCGCCGCCCGCGATGAATCAGAAGTCAGAAGTCAGGAGTCAGAAGTCAGAAGCCGGAAGTCAGAAGCCAGAAGTTTGGAAGCAACCCCTTGAAAAGGAGACCTCACCATGACACGTATTCCTGCACGCAGTTTTCGGGATTTGATTGTTTGGCAGAAAGCTCACGAGTTCGTTCTAGCGGTGTATCGACACACGAGACGTTTCCCGAAGGAAGAGATATACAGCTTGACCTCACAGTTCAGGCGGGCAGCAGTTTCAACTCCCGCAAATGTTGCCGAGGGCTTTAAGAAACGATCAAAAACCGATAAGGCGCGGTTTATGAATATTTCACAAGGCTCGCTCGAAGAATGTCGTTACTATCTAATCTTAGCAGAGGACCTTGGCTATGGTGACAGTAGCCCAATGATGGTTCAACTTGAAGAAGTCAGTAAACTGCTCGAAGGCTACAGTAGGGCGATCCTATTCAGCCGAGGTTAATGAAATAATTCCGATACCTTCTGACTTCTGGCTCCTGACTTCTGACTCCTGACTCCTGACTTCTGGCTTCTGACTTCTGACTTCTGACTCCTCTAAGAATTATGTCGAAACTACTGATCGTTGATGATGAGTTGGGGATGCGTCAGTTTCTAACGCATCTCTTTCAGCGTGAAGGTCACGAAGTGACAGTTGCCGCTAGCGGTAAGGAAGCGATGGAGCTGCTGCGGCGGGAGCCTGTCGATCTGATTATCTCCGACGTTCGTATGCCCGACATGGACGGCATTGAACTCTTGCGCTCCGCTCGTGAATTGATACCAGGCGTGGAAGTGGTAATGATGACGGCCTTCGCCAATGTTGAGACCGCGCGCGAGGCTTTTTTGCTCGGCGCCTACGATTTTGTTCAGAAACCCTTCGACAACGATTTGATGAAGGAGATCGTCACCCGGGCCCTGGACAAGATCTTGCTCCTGAAAGAAAAAGAAGCCCTTCTGGAAGAAAACAAGGCGCTGATTCAGGATCAACGGAAACGGGGACAGCTCGGAAATATTATTGGCACGTCACAGCGAATGCAGGCCCTCTATCAAATGATCGAGACGGTGGCGCAGGTGCAGTCGACTGTATTAGTCACGGGAGAATCAGGGACCGGTAAAGAACTGGTCGCGCGTGCAATCCACGACCTCGGCCCGCGAGCCGAGAAACCCTTTGTATCAATCAACTGTGGGGCCTTCACCGAGACGTTGCTCGAGTCAGAACTGTTTGGTTACGTGAAAGGCTCCTTCACCGGGGCCAACAGTAATCGCAAAGGTCTTTTTGAAGCAGCCAATAGTGGCACAGTGTTCCTCGACGAAATCGGCGAAATGTCTCCAGCTATGCAGGTGAAGCTGTTGCGGGTTTTGCAGGAACGAAAACTGCGGCCCGTCGGCGCCACCGAAGAAACGACGGTTGATACCCGGGTAATAGCTGCTACAAATCGCGATCTGGGAAGCATGGTCAAGGACGGCGCATTTCGCGAAGACTTGTACTACCGCATTTCAGTGATCCCCATCGAGCTGCCGGCGCTGCGAGATCGACTGGAGGACGTCGCCGAACTGGCAGGTCATTTCGTTAGAAAGTTTTGCTCGCAGTCGGGCCGAACGCTCGGCATCAGCGATCAGGCAATGCGGCTTCTGGAAAACTACGCCTGGCCGGGCAACGTTCGTGAACTGGAGCACACAATTGAACGTGCGGTGGCCCTGGAAACCACAGACGTGATTCAGTCTGAACGGCTGCCCGAGAAAATCACTAGCTACAGTCCGCGCCGGATCGCCGAAGGATTCGATTTTCCTGAAGACGGAATTAACCTCACGGCACATCTTGATCAGCTGGAGAAGACTTATTTGCTTGAAGCTCTTCAGCGCTCAGGCGGGAACCAAACTAATGCGTCGGGACTGTTGCATCTTTCCGTCCGTTCGTTGCGGCACCTACTCGACAAACATGGCATTCGAGCACTGACTGCCCAAATGCGCGATGAACGCCGCAGCCCCGATTCCACACCACGACGCCGAGCCACTGACCCCGCGCCTCGCCGCCGGGCAGAGGACGAACCAGAGGAATTCGCCGCCGGCGCGGGCGATACTTAGTGAGGGTTCTAACCGCCCTACCCTTCCTTCTTTAGGGCTTTGACGTTATCCGTCAGCAACCCCCTGACGGAAAGTGTCACAGCCGCAAATCCGAGACTGCCTCCGAAAGCTTTTTCCTCTAAAAACCCCCGCATTTTCGATGGTCACTTCAAATTGACTGCGTGGCATGGGCCTTGTTTAGAGACCCACTGACACTTCGCGCTCTGCGCGGCATTTTACATCGTGATGACAAGCCGTTGGCGCGAGAAACAGTTAACACGAACTTTCTCTTAAGGAGCTCGAATACAGAAATGAAAACCAAACGCCAAGAGGGCTTCTCACTTATAGAACTCCTCATCGTCGTCGCGATCATCGGTATTATCGCCGCTATCGCTATCCCCAACCTTTTAGCTTCACGCCGCGCCGCCAACGAAGGCTCGGCTCAATCGTCTTGCCGCACCGTCCACAGTGCTGAAGCGACCTACCAGGCAACAATGGGTAACGGTCAGTTCGGCGTGCTGCTGGTAGCTGACGAGCCCGCTGCTGGTCAGTCACTTCGCGGTCAGAACCTCGTTGACGGCGTGCTCGGAACGGGCACCAAGAGCGGTTACACCTTCTCACTGCCCGCAGCCAATATCGCGGCCGGTCCGCCACCGACTTTCTGGTTCTCATCTGTTCCCGCGAATACCGCGGCTATTACGAGAACTGGAAATCGCAGTTTCGCGATTACCGAAGATGGCGTGCTTCGTGGCGGCGTAACCGACGCCGTTGCTGACAGAGCTGCCGCGCTGGCCTTGACTGCGCTCGGCAACTAAACATGAGACCCAAGGCTGCTCGTCGCACACTCGTCGAGCAGCCTTACTTTTACCCGATCTCCCAAGATCTTAAGGAGCAACAAGAAAGCAATGAAAAGCAAACGCCAAGATGGCTTCTCTCTAATAGAGCTACTCATCGTCGTAGCGATCATAGGTATCATCGCCGCGATCGCCATCCCCAATCTCCTCGCTTCTCGCCGTGCTGCCAATGAAGGCTCGGCTCAGTCGTCCATCCGGACCCTTCACAGTTCCGAAGCCACCTATCAGGCAACGATGGGCAACGGCCAGTTTGGCGTACTTCGTGTTGCGGACGAGCCCGCCGCCGGTCAGTCTCTTCGAGGACAGAACCTGGTTGACGGTGTTCTCGGCTTGGGCACCAAGAGTGGTTATACATTCAGCCTGCCGGCCGCTAACCTGGCTGCCGGTCCCCCGGCCACCTTCTGGGCGTCAGCCGTTCCAGCGAACACCGCTGCTATTACCAGAACTGGCAATCGTAGTTTTGCCGTGACGGAAGACGGCGTCCTTCGCGCTGCCGTTTCTGACGCAGTTGCCGATAGAGCTGCTGCTCTAGCGATGACCGCGACTGGCAACTAATTCGCTTTGAATTTGTAAAGCGCACCCTCGGGGTGGGAGAACACTCCCACCCCGTATTTCTTTTGGGATACCAAAACCAATCATGAGTTCGCGTGCAGCTTCAATCGCTGAGGTGGGGTCTCACGAAAGAGCGTTTCCAGCCAAAGGTCGAAGCGTTTCTTGGGTAATCCTCGTCTCTTGCGCCGTATTGCTACCTGCGCTGATTTTCGGTATACCTGCGAACAAAGACCTCACGAATCACTTCCGTTTCGCCGTTCCCTTCTACGAAGCCATCCGTGCGGGCAACTTCTATCCAGGCTGGCTAGCCGAATCGAACAGCGGATTTGGTGATCCCAGCTTTCGATTCTATCCACCCGCGCTCTACTACTTATTGGCCCTCGCCCGATCTTTGACGGGCAATTGGTATGCTGCGACCCTGGTAACCTTCTCTGCCTTGTCGATCGCCGGAGGACTAGGGATTTATTTCTGGGCCCGGTCAACATTCTCCCAAACCACGGCGATGTGGGCCGGCATCTTCTTCGCTCTCGCCCCGTATCACATCAACCAGCTCTTCCAGGCAACATTGCTGGCTGAATACGCCGGCACTGCAGTCCTGCCATTTGCTTTCGGTTTTGTAGATCGTGTTTGCCTTACGCGATCTCGGCGTTATGTTGCGGGTCTGGCGGCCACCTACGCTCTCCTAATATGCACTCACCTTCCGCTGGCAATCATGGGTTCAATGGCATTGTTGGTTTATGCAGTCGCCCGACTGGAAAAACCCAATCGCATAGAAACACTGGCGAGGCTCGGATTGGCAGGTGCGCTTGGTCTATGCGCCAGCGCAATTTATTGGGTAACGATGTTGTCGGAACTCGGTTGGATAGGAATCAACAACCGAGCGCCTGATGCCTCGGTTGATTACCGCAACAATTTCCTATTCTCAACTTTCTCTGCCGATAATCTGAACGTTTGGTGGTTGAACATCATCGCCGTCATAACCCTGCTTTTGTTCGCTCCGGCTTTGGTTCTGTTGGGTCGCAAAGTAAGAAGAATTCAGGGCCTAAACCTTAAGCCGTCATCGGTCGTTACAGCATTCGCAGTATTCATGGCGGTTCCCCTTAGCTGGCCAGTCTGGCGAGTGCTTCCTCCACTTCAGCAAACGCAGTTTCCCTGGCGGTGGATGGCAATCGTTTCCATGTCAGGATCCATCCTCGCCGCCGCTTCCCTTTCGTTTTGGTTCGACACGCACCAGAAAACACGACGGGAGCTTAAGATTCTCGTCCTGGGTGGCGTACTCATCTCGATTGCATTTTCGTTGGCGCACACCGTGCGAGAGGCTCAGTATTTCACCCGGCCACAATTTGACAGCATGCTGAGCGCCGTCCGCGACTCGGAAAGTGTCAACTATTGGATTCCGGTGTGGGCTTCGCGAGCGAAGAAGATGACAACTGAGATCGAGGTTCAGGATCGATCCGCCGTAGTTGATTTCTGGAAACCGGAACATCGCCGCTTTTCCGTTTCTGCCGGAGCGGCCAAAGATGCACGAGTGCGCACCTTCTTTTACCCACACTGGCAAGCCAGTGCCGAAGGTCAGGTTTTGGCAACTCGACCAGACCATGATGGAACTCTCCTGGTGTCGCTACCTCCCGCCGCAACCTCCGTCGATCTGCAGTTTCGCGAACCTGCGCGAACTGGTTACTCTGCGGTGGCCACTGCCTGTGGCTGGTTAATCATTGGTGGTCTGATAGCTCCCATAAGAAGGAGGCGGCGCCGATGAGCACGATTCTTAACGATTTGACCGATGAAATGTCGTCGACTTTGGTTCGACAAACGGCAGTGCTAGGTCAAACCGAGCAGCTTCAGCAAGATCACTACAACACGATTGCGGACGAGTACGAGGCTCACTACAGCGATCCCTCAAGTCTTGAATACCGCCGCAGGTTTATTTACGACCCGATGTTTGATGGCATCGATCTGTCGGGGATGAAAGTACTTGATGCCATGTGCGGTAGCGGTCAAACAACTGACTATCTTCTGTCGCGCAATGCGAAGGTCACTGGCCTGGATATTTCTCAGGAAGTGATCAGTTCCTTCAAGGCCCGCTGGAAAGGTTGCGAAGCAGCCAGCCGATCAGTTCTCCATTCAGGTTTGCCGGACAATAGCTTCGACTCCGTGGTCGTCGTCGGTGGGCTGCATCACCTGCACCCGCACGTAAACCGCGCTGTGGCCGAGATTCATCGGGTATTGAAGCCAGGGGGATACTTCTGCTTCATGGAACCACATGCCGGTTCATTTGCTGACCTCATTAGACGAGTCTGGTACAAGCTGGACAGGTTCTTCCTGGAGAATGAGGCTGCGATTGACCTGGCGGATCTCGAGCGCGAATTTGCTTCGAAGTTTGAGGTTCGAAAAGTCAGATACAACGGAAACGTGGCTTTCCTGCTCGTCCTAAACTCTTTGATATTTCGTATTCCGGTAAGAGCCAAGGCATTTTACTCACCGCCGCTCATGAAAATTGAGCAGGTGCTCAACCCTCTCCAACGAAAACTGACGTCCTGCTTCGCGGTCGCTCAATGGCAAAAGAGATGACTTGGGAGGGCAGCTTTTATGTCCGACACACTTTTAGTTTGTCGATTGCTGGCGATACCAAATCAACCGAATTGAACCGGGCACAGCGGGCCCAAGACAAAGTAAATTAGTTTGTCACCTACTTAGGGGGGCGTGGCTCGACGACACACCAAAGAATTTCTGATCAAGTGGACCACGCAACCAGCGCCGGAGGCGCGGCAGAAGGTAGCCAGGGGCAAGCGCGTAGCGAAGCGGAGCGCGACGCCCCTGGTTTAGGGTTATCAAGAATCCTAGCCCTGAAAGGGCGACAGAGCGGAACTCTTGAGCAGCCTTCTGGGCGAACATTCTGGCGCCCCTTCAGGGCGCAGCGCTATTGACTGCTGATCCAGGGGCGGCGCGCTCCGCTTCGCTACGCGCTTGCCCCTGGCTACCTTCGGCCGCGCCTCCGGCGCTGGTTGCGTGGTACGATTTAGCAGAGAGTCCTGAAGTTTGCCGAGGGATCATCTGCTCAGCTAACGACAAAAAATCCATCTTCCGAAATTCTTTCGATTCCTATAGAGTAAGTCTCCGCGATAGCTGACCTACGACTCTGACTGGTAGAACACGTTGGAAACAGTCGAAGCCACAAAGCTCACAAATCAATCAGAACGTGCGAGACAGGGATTGCTCTGGCGCGTTTCGGCAATTGCCCGCAACGCTTTTCGTGAAGCGGTACGAGATCGCGTTCTCTACAACCTGGTTCTGTTTGTGCTCTTGTTGACCGGCGCCGCGATCTTCATAGGAGATCTCTCGGGCGGGCAAGAGCGAAAGATCATCGTTGACCTCGGCTTGAGTGCGATGCTGCTGTTCGGAGTTTTCATTGCTATCTTCGTCGGGGTCGGACTCGTTTACAAAGAGATTGAGCGACGTACGATCTACGCAATTTTTTCAAAGCCGGTAAGCCGCGCCGAATTCTTGGTCGGGAAATACCTCGGGTTGTGCCTGACGTTGCTGGTCAACGTGCTGGTCATGGGCACGGGAATATCTCTGGCGCTCATTTATGTCAGTGGTGGAATGGATCCGTTGGTGCTTCGGATCTGGCCGGCGATCTTTTTGATCTACGTGGAATTGATGATTCTCACGGGCGTCGCGCTACTGTTCTCTTCATTTTCCTCGCCCGCTCTGTCAGCGTTGCTGACCTTTCTTATTTTTATCATCGGACATTTCAGCGCCGACTTGAAAAGCCTGGCGACCTCCATGGGCAGCATGAGCGCTCGCTGGCTTTTTGCCACACTCTATTACCTGTTGCCAAACCTGGCCAACCTGAGCCTGATCACGCCGGCGTCTCACGGGCGCGTTCCCGACCCGGGATACGTAGTAGCAGTTGTTCTCTATTCGTTTGTCTACATTGTCGTCATTCTCGCGGCCGCGATTCTGATTTTTAGTCGTCGGAATTTCAAATGAAGCCTCTCAGTGCCCACAGACGCGATACGCTGTTACTGCTCACGCTTGTAGTCGCCATGGCGACGGCGATTGGATTAAGCCGCTGGATCGATACCCACCGGCCTGCTGCTGACTCACAGATCGAAGAAGAGAAACTCTACCTGACCGGGAGAGCCGTCAAACGGGCCAGCCTGGCCTTCAATGGACTCGTTGCCGATTGGTACTGGATGCGTTCACTTCAGTATGTTGGCAAGAAGATACTGAATCTACCTGAGGACGTTCAGTTGGAGAATCTCAGCCAGCTTGATCTCAAACTCTTAGCTCCGCTTTTAGACAATACCACGGAGCTTGATCCTGAGTTCCTTGAGCCTTACGAATACGCGGCTGTGGTTCTTCCCGCCATTGACGTTCCCGCAGCAATACGGATCACGCGAAAAGGGATTACGGCAAACCCTTCTCATTGGAGGTTGTATCAACACCTCGGCTATATCTACTGGCAGCAGCATGATTTCAAGACCGCGGGTGAGGTTTACGCGGAGGGTGCCAAAATCCCAGGGGTGCCAGCCTGGATGGAGGCCATGCGAGCGCGCATGGAAGCAAAAGGCGGGAGTCGGGATACAGCGAGAGAGATTTACATTCGCATGTATGAACAATCAGAAGACAAGCTGGTAAAGGAGATGGCGCGGCGTCGTTTGCTGCAATTGGATTCGGACGAAATACTGGAAACTGTTGCGAAGGTGCTGAGGCTTTACAAATCCAAAGTTGGTCGTTGTCCCGCGTCATGGAGAGAAGTTGAGGGAAGCTTGCGAGCATCGAGAATCAGAGTCGATGCGACAGGTGCGCCCTTGGATCCGGCGGGTACGCCTTACCTGTTGGGATTTAAACGGTGCGAGCCTGAAGTCGATTGGAGATCTGAAGTTCCGTCAAAGTGAGTCGAGATCGTGACTACAGTTGTCGAAATAGAGAATCTGACAAAGGACTACGACGTGGGCTTCTGGCGCAAGCGAAAAGTCCGCGCGCTGGACGCGCTTTCCCTGACGGTCAATAGCGGAGAGATCTTTGGTTTCCTGGGAGCCAACGGAGCCGGAAAGACCACGACCCTGAAGCTTCTGATGCGACTAATATTTCCGTCAGCCGGACGAGCGTCGATTCTGGGTCGAGATATCGCCGACGTCGCGATGCATAATCGAATTGGCTATTTGCCCGAGAACCCTTACTTCTACGATTACCTCACCGGCCGTGAGTTCCTCGAATATTGCGGAGAGCTATTCGGTTACACGCTGGCCGATCGCCGCAGGCGCGCACGCGATCTGCTGGCGCGCGTCAACCTCGATGAGAAGGCATGGAACATTCAGCTGAGAAAGTATTCGAAAGGCATGCTGCAGCGGGTTGGCCTGGCTCAGGCTTTGGTAAACGACCCGGAGATTACCTTCCTGGATGAGCCGATGAGTGGACTCGATCCAGTCGGCAGACGCGAAGTAAGGGACCTGATCGCCGGCCTGAGACAGGAAGGCAAGACAGTGTTCATGTGTTCTCACATTCTCTCAGACATTGAGGTGCTATGTGATCGCGTGGCGGTTTTGAAACGCGGAAAGCTTGCTCATGTTGGTTATCTCAACGAGCTGCGACAGATTGCTGCTGAACGCAACGGTGTGGAAGTAGTCGTTTCGGGAACTGACGCCAACACTCTCAGCCTGTATTTGCCCGAAGGAAATCAGTATCAGGTAACTCCCACAGCCAGCGGCCTGCGAGTTGAAGTTGCTGCCGAAAGCGACGTCGACGAAGTGATAATGGCTTTGCGTAGAGCGGGAGGAAAACTAGTATCAGTCCAGCCAGTCAAGCAGTCGCTCGAAGAGCTTTTCCTCGACTAAAACTGATTACTTACTTGAAGCGAAAACCGGTAACTTCCATTTTGATGTTGGCGCGAACGTCGGTGTCCTTCATTCCATCAAGAGTCACCGGCACCAGCATGGTTTTGTTTGGCGCCAACTCGGGCTGCCTCGTCGTCGGAATTACGACCACCGTTCGCTCTTTCACGAGGTTCCCCGAACGATCGACGACTGCGGCCTTTATCTCCAGTCCCTTGATTGTTTTGCCTGTGAGGTTACGGACCGTGGTCCTGAGAGTCATCACAATATCGCCCAAAGGACGTTTCGCTTCGTCAGCTTCCGGTTCATCCAGATAAACTTTCGAGCGAAATTCCTCAAACTCTGGCGACCCACTCCGGATGGCACCCTGCAGAGTTGGTTCAACATTCCCGCCGCTGCTTGCTCTCATCAGGAAATAGAAAACAACCGCAACGGCCAGCGCGGCAGCAATTGCGACGACGATGACGATCTTTCGTCGGGAATCTTCCGATTCTTCCAGCGTCTTGTCCGGAGCAGACATGGTATTTGCCGACGAATTGTAGGACTGCGATTTCACTTTGGCAAATTCAATTTGGGTTGCCGCCGCGCGCTGTTCGTGTGACTTAGTGGATCGTTCTCCAACCCATCCACGAGTCACGATCCACTAAGAAGCACGAATACACACGAACTGAAGCCTCAAAGCCGCTCGCCCACTGCTACTAATTTTCTTGCTGTCGTTTATTTCTCACGCCGATTAGACACCGCGTTCAGTCGCAAGTTCCGGCAAGTGGCGTTCTCTTACTTCCCACAGTCACAAGACGACCAATCAACTCTTCCAACTCTGAGTAATCAATCGGCTTGGTGATGTACGCGTCGCAGCCGGCGGCCAGGGCTTCGGAGTGAAAGTCGGCGGAGTCGTGGGCCGACACCGCAATGATCGGCACGCTTCCCAGCCCACGCAACTGGCGAATCTGTCGGGTCGCCGCCAGACCGTCGACAATCGGCAGACTTAGATCCATCAGGATTATGTCCGGCGACTCATGCTCGGCGGCTCGCACCGCTTCAACTCCGTTGACCGCTTCCGAGACCTGATAGCCGCTCAATTCCAGCAGCCGGCGCATCATGAAACGGTTGTCTTCTGTGTCTTCGACAAGCAGCACTCGCATTGGGTTTTCTCTGGGTTCAAAGTACGCCTGTCGGCTGGTTGCAGTAGATTTTGCTTCACGATCAAATCCAAGTTTTCCCTCTAAGTTGTTGACAATACTGTATCACTAGAATACGCCGAGGCTTTTTGTTAAGATGCCGCATCGAAATGCGACAGATCGAATCCGGTGCGCCGGGTTCAATTCATACACCCGGACTTCCCCCGTACGCTCTTCCCTAATTGGCATCTTGAGAGTGGGAGAATAGCGGCCACCTACCGATGAAGCCTTTATTATCGAAGTCACAGGACAACAATTCACTTCAAACTTTAGGGCGAGCTTCTGTTCAGATCGTCCACGATCTCAAAAACCAGCTAAATGGTCTCAAACTGTATGCCACGTTTCTGCGCAAGCGACTGGAGAAGACCGAGCGGCCGGCGGACGAGATGGAAACGGTAAACAAACTCATTTCTGGTCTCGACCGGGCCGCGAGTGATCTGTCCACGCTGGTGCAGTATGGGCGCCCTATTGAGCTCCGAAAGCAACCGGGCGTCGACGTGCAAAAGATTGTGCGGAGCGTGGCAGTAACTGTGTCTGAAGCGCCGCGAGGTACCGGCCAGCTGACGGGCTCGATGACGGTCGATGCGGAGTCGCAGGCTCTTACGGGTGAATTTGATCCTGCGCTTCTGGCGGAAGCGGTTAAGTCGATCTCGGTAGGCGCGATGAAAATCCAAGGCAACGTAGAACAGGAAAAGGTAAGAGTCAGCCTGAAACGAGACGCGAGCGACGTGCTGATCGAATGGCATGGACTCAATAATCTCGATCATGATCCGTTCAGATCGTTCGCGGGTAGTGACGAGATCCGGATGTCGCTGGCAGCGAAAGTGATTGAGGCTCACGGCGGTTCGGCCGAGTCCCAAAACGACTGCCTGATCGTCCGTCTACCGCTGACGTCCTGAGTGAAGCGATTTTTCGAGTGACGAACTAAGTTGAGGAGTGTGATGACAGCAACTGCTGCTTTCAAGGAGGAGAAAAGGGTGGAGAACAAAGACGTGCGGATTTTGGTTGTCGACGACGAGCCAATCATGGCGGATTCACTCAAGCAGAATCTAATGGAGGAGGGATTCTCTGTTGATACTGCCGCGACCGGTGCCGAGGCAATCGAGCTCTTTGATCAAGGCGGTCATCACCTGGCCATCTGCGATCTTCAGCTCCCCGACATGGATGGCCTCGAGGTAATGCGTCATATGAAGGACGCCCGTCCGACAACCGAAGTGATTGTCGTAACGGGTTACGGCTCAGTAGCTCGCGCTGTCGAAGCCACCAAGGCGGGCGCTTTCTATTTCGTTGAGAAACCGTTTGACTTTGAAGAAATACAACCGCTGGTCGACAAGGCCCTGGAGCGTCGTGAACTGGTTGCTGAAACCGCCAACATGCGCCGACAACTATCGACCCGGGCTGAGTATTTCAACATCATCGGCTCCGCAAAACCGATGCAGACGATTTATGAGACGATTGAATCGGTGGCCAAGTCAGACGCCAATGTTTTGATCGTCGGCGAGTCGGGCACCGGAAAAGAGCTAATCGCCAACGCGATTCACTATCAGTCGTTGCGCTCGAAGAAGCCATTCATCAAAGTTAACTGCGCTGCACTGCCGAAGGAACTAATCGAATCGGAACTCTTTGGACACACCAAGGGTGCTTTCACCGGTGCCCACGCCGATAAAGAGGGACTCGTGCAGCATGCTGCAGGCGGCTCGTTAATGCTCGACGAAATCGCCGAAATGCCCGTTGAGCTTCAACCAAAACTCCTGCGGGTGCTTCAGGAAAGAAGTTATCGGAAAATTGGTTCTGAAAAGACTTTCGCGGTCGATTTCAGGCTGATTTCCTCAACCAACCGCCCACCCGCCGACGCCATTCGTGATGGTCTGCTGCGCGACGATTTGTTCTATCGCATTTCGACAATCACGATTCACGTCCCACCGCTACGCGAGCGGAGCGAGGATATTCAAATGCTGACCGAACATTTTCTTGAGATGTATGCCAAGAAATATGAACGAGCCATTAGTGGTGTCTCGCAGGCCGCTTATCAACGCCTCTTCGGTCACACCTGGCCGGGAAATGTTCGTGAACTTCAGAATGTGATCGAACGCGGAGTGCTGCTGGCAAAAGGCACCCGAATCGAGCCGGTTGATCTGCCGTTCGACAATGGCTCGCTTCCCGAAGGTGCGTCGGCCAGTGCTGCCTGGGATGTCCCGCCCAATATGACTCTAGAAGACATTGAACGGCTCGTGATTGAACGAACACTGCAGCGCACGGGCGGAAATAAGCAAGCCGCGGCGAATCTTCTCGGTATCTACCGTCCGCGACTTTACAGTAAGATAAGAAAGTACAATATTGACGTTGGTTCGCTCGTTTCAGCCTGAAGACAATCCCGCGAAAGAGTGAATGCTCAATTCGGAATTGCGCAACAAATAAGGTGGCCGCCCTTGGCCACCTTATTTTTGAAATTTGGAGTGCTGCGGCCAGTCGTGCCTTCGTTCGACAGCGTTCCTTTACTATCTGGAAACAGCATCGACGAATCACGACTCCTTTGAGAAGTTCATGGTCGCCGACGAACCAGTCTTTATGAAACAGATTAACACCGAAGCTTTACCCGGGCGCCTTCAGAGCATTGACGCTCTGCGAGGTATCGCCGCCCTGGGCGTGGTGCTTTATCACGCAGTCCAGCAGACGGCTAATGCTACGCCAGACAATCTGTTCAAATGGCCGGTGAAACTCGTTCAGCTGCTGAGTTCATTCGGATACGTTGGTGTCTTTCTCTTCTTTGTGATTTCTGGATTCTGCATTCACCTGCAATGGGCCAGATCACGCGCTGCGGGCCAGCTTAACGAAATCCAATTCGGTTCATTCTGGAGGCGACGCATACGCAGGCTCTATCCGCCTTATCTCATCGCACTGGCTCTATTCCTCGGATTGACGGCAGTAACGGCGGGTATCGATGTCACTCACTTTTTTGTGTACGACGTCGTGATGCACCTGCTCATGCTTCACAATCTGGATCCGCACACCTGCTACAGCATTAACGGAGTCTTCTGGACGCTTGCTGTCGAGGAACAACTTTATCTCGCTTACTTCCTGCTACTTTTTCTGCGCACGCGATGGGGCTGGGGACCGACGTTGATTGTCTGCGGATTAGCGCGACTTGGTTGGTTCTTCTTCAGCCATTTCGTATGGCTGGGAACGGGCGTTGGGATCCCGGTTCCGGAGGCTGCCCTCTCACATTGGTTCACATGGGCGCTGGGAGCTCTGGCGGTCGAAGCCTGGTTCGGTTTGGTTCAGTTACCAAAATGGTGCCGGAACATCTGGCTCGGCGGGCTTGCCGTGGTAGCAGCATCAGCCCTCTCGTTAGCTTTGCCAGGCATCCCCAAAGACACTCTCGTTCACGACTTGAGCTGGCTGTTGAGCCATCCACTCTGGGGATTGGGCTTCTTTCTGGTTTTGAATCGCGCGGTTCAGGCCGAGAACTCCTGGCTAAAAGCGATTCGTACGCCCAGGCTAGTCACAATCCTGGCGTCGATCGGCGTCTTCTCCTACTCGCTATACCTCACGCACGAGTTGGTAATCATGCAATCGTGGTGGTTTGTCATTGAGTCACTACCGCCCATGCTGAACACGCTACTGGTTGTCACTCCGGCTACAGTCGCCTTCGCCTGGTTGTTCTTCCAGTTCTGCGAGAAGCCATTTATGAGAAAGGTCCAGCGGAGAGTGGGCACACGCGAGGAACAACCTCCCCCCGAACCGGTTTTCGCTCAACCACTAGCTACTGTTGCTGACGAGGGATGATGATTGTAGGGGCGTCACTCCGTGGACGCCCCTTGTGGTGTTATGAGGGGCGACCACGGGGGGACGCCCCTACAATTCAAACGTGGCCACGCTCGTGGGAGTCTCGAAGCACCTTACCTTGTAAATCTGTACGCGTTCGTCGTTAACTTTGGCGCCTACCCGCTCGAGTATGTATTTCGCGAGATTCTCCGCGGAAGGTTGTAACTCGACGAATGGTTCAAGCTCGTTAATGTTCCTGTGATCCAAGTATTGAACCACCTCGTCAGCGGCAGCCTTCAGCTCAACAAAATCCACCAGCAGTCCGATGTTGTCCAGTTCGCGACCACGAGCATAGATTTCGATGCGATAGTTATGGCCGTGGAGGTTCTCACACTTCCCTTTGTAGCCACGCAATTGGTGCGCGCTCGAGAAGTTGCGCTCAATCATCACTTCAAATTGTCCGGTCATGGGAGAAAGTCTGGCAGTTCACGGGGACAGGTTCACTTCATCCCTGCGGGTGATTCGGATTGAGAACGGATCTTACGGCGTACCGTGCAGCAGGTACACGTCCCAGGCCCAACGACCCAGTTGGGCGTCCTGTGCATCTCTTACCTTAGCCCGATAGCGGAACTGGTTACCGTGGTTGTCAACTCGTCTAGAGTGCCTGTAGTTTAGATCCAGTGTTCGCAATCCCAATTCTGGCAGGGTACGCAGCTCTGACGGCTCTGAGATGCCGTTGTGGTTGGTGTCTTGCCAGAGACGAAGTGAAGAGAAAATGGCGTCAGTTTGCTTTATCTTGTCGTCACCGTTACCACCATAGACTGGCTTGTCGAACTCCGCTAATGCGAGAAACCCATTCTTTTCTTGTCCCACCGGCGGAGCAGGTTGTGGTGTATAGTTCCCAAAGAGTTCGTGACCCCCTTCTATTGCACCACTACCGTTGCGGTCTAATGCTAGCCACGCATCATCCGAACCGACAGCGGTCCACGAAAGTTTTTCTCTAGTTCCATTATTGTTAAGGTCAAAGTTCACTCCATCCGCACTATTCGTTAAGCTGAATCCATTTCCAGATATATCCACGAGAATTGGAGACGGGTCAAATTCACATGCACATGTCTCGGTACTCCAATAGGTACCTGAATCACATGGGTACGAAGGATATATCGGGCACCCACCTCCACCTCCTCCCCCAGAGGTTGGTCCACACGTATTTGATGAAAAATTCCAGTTCCCACCAGCAGCTGAACAGTCGTCTGGATTTGAAGGAGGACTAGGGGGCCAGGTATCAGCTATGTCATCCCAAATCGATTCTTGACACTGGCAGGACCCGCCCGAAAAAAAGGAACCCTGTGGACAATTGGTAAAGCTTGAACTGGGGCAACCGCCCACTGGAATTTCAGGGTAGGAAAGAAGCTCAGCAACGAGACCATACGTTGAATCTCCGCCGTCTTCACACGTTTGGCTTTCAAAGGCACTTGTTGTAATCCCGGAACGACAATTCGAAATAGTAACTCGGCGTTGTAAATGACGTAAGTCACCATTTACTTGGTCGGCTGACGAAACTGCAATACCTCCACTTCGGGCTGTGTCAGTTGCGTCCCACCTGACACTATTCTTAACATTGTAATGAAGACATTTTTTGTTTGAGACCTGTCGAAAACCGAGCGTTGTCCATGAAGGCCACCAACCCACGGTGCAGTAGATGACAAACTCACGACCGACAGGGGCATTAATCCTTTCCTGATTCCAAGGAACATTAGGTACGTAACTTACGACCCTTTGGGCGAAAGAAGAATCTGTTGATAGGGCAACCGCAATTATTAACGTCAATATCACGGACCAAAGTCTGACTTTCGTCATGTTGATCATAATTCTTCCTCCTTGAGTTTTTTGGCTACGTCATCCATCCATTGCCTAATATTTTCCTGCTGCGGACCTATGACTTGTCCATTCTCAGTAATGGCAGAATCAAGTGAAATGTGAATACTCTTTATGGGAGTCGAAATTACGAATTCTTGGTACGTTAAACTGCGACTTTGTTCATAAGACATTAGCCGCTGTGTTAGTCTTTTACGGTCCACACCCACCCCGGCTAGCCAAGTCGACCCCGGAGGAATGACAGGATACTTAAGCAAGAGTTCTCTGAGTTTTGATGGGTCATTCTCTCTCGACACTCTTGGGTGCCAAATGACATCCCTAGCGTAGGTTTTGTTTCCATCGGCCAAAGAGACTTCGTACAGAATGACCGCTGCAATGATATGGTGCTTCCCAGTATTGTCTAGTCGAACCTGTTGCCAAGACTTTCCTGGATAGGCGACTCTCAAGAAAACGCCTATCTCATCTAAGCCTTCAGAAGTAACAGCGATATCATTCGTGTTCATGCTGGAACGATATGTTAGTCCAAATACTGTCATCGTAAAAACACATAAGAGGACTATTAGAATGATTCTGTTGGGGATCAGGAATCGAAGAAACATGAACTCTACCTTTTTGATTGGGTCAGCTGGTGAGAGGCCAAGGAAGGGTCGACACCGTGCTAACTTTCTGCGAGGCGCCGCTAACACTACTCTTCAAAAAAGATTGAGTCAATAGCACGAACCGTGATCTGAGAATGATTTTGGTTGGCTTTTCAACTTGCGACTGGGACATCGGTAACTGAACTCTGAACGTCGGCACGTGAATCGAATATCAATGCGAGATCATCAATCTCAGACGTCACTCGACACGGCGGCAAGCTCTTCAAAAACGTTCGTCCGTAGGCTTTCGTCCGCAGACGTGGATCGAGCACGGCCAGGACCCCCTTGTCCGTCGTACTGCGAATCAAACGCCCCAGTCCCTGTTTCAGACTAATGATGGCCTGCGGGACACTGTATTCAAAGAAACTCGACCCGCCTTCGTCTTCAATGTAACGCTGGCGGGCGGCGACGATCGGGTCAGTCGGCACCGCGAAAGGCAGCTTGTCGATTATCACGCACGACAGTTGCTCTCCGCGCACATCCACACCCTGCCAGAAGCTCGCCGTGGCAAATAGAATTGCGTTTGGTGTCTCGCGAAATTGGGCAAGCAAACGGCTCTTAGAGGCACTGCCCTGGAGGAAGCAGGGATAATGGAGCTCCGGCATAACCAGATCATAAAGCGACTGCATACCAGCCAGACTGGTTGACAGAACAAACGCTCGGCCTTCAGTGGCTCTGACAATCCGGATCACTTCGGCAGCCGCCGCGTCAGCCCAGGCGGGTGAACGGGGGTCAGGCATCCCGGCAGGCAGATAGAGCAGCGCCTGGCTCTCGTAATCAAAAGTCGATTCGGCAATCAAGTCTTCGGCGTGGTTCAGCCCAAGTCGTTCACGAATGAATGAAAAGTTGCCGGCACTTGAAAGCGTCGCCGACGTCAACACGACTGTTTCGACCCGACTGAACAGCTTGTCATCCAGCAAAGCCGAGACATCAATCGGAGACGCCCGAAGGAATAGACCCCGACTACGGCGCTCGGCCCAGTAGACAAACTTCCGGTCGGCGCCTGCGACAATGAATTGCATGTCGAAGCGAACCTGTCTTATCCGCCGCACCAGATTTTCAATCTCGACTGGCTTTTCCTTCAGAGCATCCAGCGTGGTCTCTAATCGCGCCAGGGCGCCGTCGAGCGCAAGGTAGAGGTCACCAAGCCGGGTCGAGTTAATCTCGCCGTCCGCGTTTTTAGTGGCGAACGTGCCGGGAATGATTGGATACCTTCCTTCGGTGCCGCGACCTTCGCGAAAGCCCATCCAGAAGTTGTCCGCAAAGTGGAGTAGCCGAGAAGAAGTTTTCGTGACTTCGCGATCGGCCTCCGCATTCTCAATCGAAAGGTTGCTGACATCTCGCACCAGATCCTCAACCTGATAGTTTGATACCTGCGCGCCGAAATATTCCGAGGCCACGTCTTCAATTAAGTGCGCTTCATCCAGAATCACCGCCGAGTAATCGGGCAGCACCGACCCGTACATGCTGTTCCGCAACGCCAGGTCGGCGAAGAACAAGTGATGATTGACTACCACGATATCGGCTTGTTGAGCGCGATCGCGCATCCGCGTAATGAAGCACGCGTCAAAGTCGGTGCACTTCTGTCCCAGGCAGATTTCTGAACGCGCGTCGATGTGGCGCCAGAAAGAAAGGTGCTCCGGCAGGTTTGCCAGCTCAGCGCGATCGCCCGTGGCCGACTCCCGGGACCAATGGCAAACCTCGTCAAAGTAGTCCACCTCTTCCAGACCTTCGAGCACGGGCGAGTTTTCCGCGCGATTCAGTCGATGAAGACAGAGGTAGTTGTTGCGACCCTTCATGTAAGCGGCGGTGAACTTTTTCGGCAAGATGGTCTGGAGAAAGGGTATGTCTTTCTCCATCAGCTGCTCCTGAAGGTTCTTCGTGCCGGTGGAAACGACTACTCGGCCGCGTCCGCCAAGCGATGCCGCCACGGCAGGAACAAGGTAGGCCAGCGTTTTGCCCGTCCCTGTTCCCGCCTCGACGATTAGGTGACGCCGGTCTTCGAATGCCCGCATGACCGCGCGCGCCATTTGGATCTGGCCCGGCCGGTATTCATATTCGGGATGCGCCTGAGCGATGAGGCCTTCAGGGCCAAAGACTTCTTCCATGATGTCTAACCAGAGTAATACGAAAGAGACGCTTGGATCCGACGCACTGACTACTTAAGGCGACTGAACAACCGGTCCCACCTTACCTCTTCCGCGCCGGATTCAACGACGCGAGATGACCAATAAATTAGCGACGGTCTGCCTATGATTGCCTCACGCGAGACCGTTCCCCAAAACCGACTGTCGTGGCTATTGTCGCGATTGTCTCCCATTACAAAATACTGATCCGGAGAAATCTCAAACGGGTTAGGCATTCCGTAAATGCTCTCGGAGGAAAAAGGCACTTCGGTGCCCGGCGCTCGCGCCGAATAAAAGACGCGGTAAGGTCCAACACCTTCAGACGACAATTCCTCAAGCGCGTCCTGACCTCCGTAATCCTCGACGACTGTAACTCTTACCTCAGGAATTTCATGGCCGCTGATGTAAAGTAACCGATCGCGAATCTCAATCTTTTCACCGGGCAACCCCACCACTCGAGCCAATCGAATCTCGGAGGGTTGTTTGGGAAATCGATACAGCACAATATCGCCTCTTGAGATGCGTCCAACCCACCTATTTACCACAAGATGATCGCCGAGAATCACCGTGTTAGACATTGCGCCCGTTGGAACGCGAACGAAGCGTAGAAAAAGGACGTAGAAACCAAGTAAGGCTGCCACACCAACCGCAAGAACAACAAAAGTCACCTTTAATTTTCGACTGGGCATTACCTTCGACCGTTTCGGTAATCGGTACTGGTTCAGTTTCGTTTTTGAATTCTCTTATTCACACCGTGGCTTCAGCCCGGTGTCAAACCATGATCCGGATGCATCGAACCGTTTTAACGGTTTTCCTCGCGACAAGTGGGAAACCGTTGAAACGGTTCCTTGGACATATGAGTTACGACTTTCCACCGGGCTGAAGCCACGGTGTGAATAAGAGAATGCAACCAAACTGCACCAGTACGCGGTAATCGCGTAAACTTGATCCCAGCTTGATCTATGGATATCTAACTTCGCTAAACGCTTTCTTCGTTGCATTCAGCAGCGCTTCCGGACCCACTGCCGCGCCCGTCGCTTTCTTCATCCACAGATCCGGAACCACACTCCCCACGGTGGCCATCCTTTCAAACTCAGTTCCGATGTTCCCGGCTTTCTCCATCTGCTCCTCAATCTGAAAGGCAATCATGTGTCCCACTGGGTAATCCGGCAGGTAGAGAAACGAGTCGATCATGTGGGAATACACGCCAAGCAGCACCACGTCTCGTTTACCGAAAACGGGTGCATAGTATTTGTTCCAGACGTCTTTGGCGATTTGAATTGTTGCCGCTTTCAGCTCGGCTGGAGTGGCATTCGGATGATCGTACATCCAGTGCCAAACACCCATGTCAACCAGGGCCACTCCACTGATCTCGTAGGTCCCCCAAAAGTCGTCGAGCGTTTTCAGAGCCTGGCTCTTTGCGTCTGGCTTAGCCAACCCCAGGAGTTCTAAAGTGTGTCCCTGGAAGACGAAAGCCAAAGCTTCAGTGAATGCCGTATTGGGAACTCCCGCCAGCAGAGTGTAGTCAATGTTGTTGAGTGAAAAGGTTTGTTCCACATTGTGGCCCATCTCGTGGACGGCAATGTTGAAACCTTTGTAATTCATTCCGCCCTTTTCCACACGGGTGCGCAGGTGCGCCTTGGCCGAACGCATTCCCGCTCCCAGGGCATGACCAGAACCACGTGCAGGATCAACTACGATGTTGCTCGCCAGGTATTCCGCGCGCTCGCGACCGAAGCCGAGTTTCATTAAGAGGTTCGGCATGTCTTGTTTGTAGGCTTCAGCAGTCGGATACTTTTTGGCCACCAGTTCGTCAAGTTGGGCTTCGGTGTACGCTCCACGAGCCTGAAAACCGTTGTACCAAATGTCGAATGGTTCGAGTGGCCTTCCCAATCTCTTCTGGATCAGCTTCCCCACCTCAGGCACGAGCGGCGACGAGAGGACTTCCTCGAGTATCGACTTCATGCGTGCTTCTGAAATCTCGCGGCCTTCATTAAAGCTGCGCGCGATGTGCGTGGGAGCCGTGGGAGAATATGGATCGACTTTCCTGGCTCCCTGGAAAGTCAGTAGTAATGTCGCATATCTCGTGTCGGGTTCCGGTTTATTCAGAGGACCCGACGCAGCAGCGCCGTTCCCACCATTCCCTTCAGCATCCTTCACCGTTGCAGGTTTCACTTCGTTCGTAACTGGATTCCAGTCGTAGTTTGGATTGTTGACTACAACCGCCGGGAGCGACTGCGTGACGATTCGTTCCATCACGTGCTGAATCATCCGCTGCTTCGCCAAACCACTCTTCGGGTCGCTGTAGTCCGCTTTGATCTCATCGCGAAGATTCCAGTGCGAGAGCAGACGCAGCTTCGGCGGGAAGAGGCGGTTGCCATTAGCGTCAACCAGGTGATGCATCCAGATGTTGTACTCAGCGATGTACCGCGCGGCTTCCGAGGATGACTGGGCCAGAGCAAGATTTACTTCCGCGGGAACACGTTTGGAGAAGCGTTGGGCCAGCCGCGCTTCGGCCCACTGGCGTCGGGACCACCTTTCGCCTTCACTCAAACGCTGTTCGAGCGTCGTAAGTGGAAAGTTCAATAGCACAACGAAAGCTATTTTGTTTCGGAACAGGTCGTCGTTGACGTGAGCGGAAGGGTCGTAGCCGGCAAAGAGTTCGTCAAAGGCGAGGATGGGACCGAGATCCAGATCTGATTGGTTCCGAAACTCGCGCCCGATCTCCCCCATGTGCCCGCTCAGCTGTTCCAGGTTGTGCTGGAAGCGATTGAACATCGTGTCGAGCGTAGCCTGATCGCCGGCGAAGTGCGTTCGCACCATGTCTTCAAACGCGGCCGCGTCGCCATCTTCCGGGCGCCAGAAGCTCGCGACCTGTTGCATACCTTTCTGCAAGCGGGCGCGCTGAGTTTCCCCATATTTTGTGACTAATTCGGTTTCGAGCTTCGTCATTGACGCCGCCAGCGAGCCGGGTTGTGTCTGCTCTTGGGTTGTTTTGGCCAGGGTCATAGGGAAAAAAGAAACTTGGAGAAACAGAGTAAGTGTAAGACTAAAGACGACCTGAGTTCTCATTTATGGTATTTCTCCCGAACAAGCTGCCCTTATAGAAAGTAGATTCAACCAGTCCGCGAGAGCGGACGAGTGATAATAGCCCAGCACTTGTAGTGCTGGGGACCAGCGACAAAGGTTCCCGAGTCCGTGAAGCGGACGGCTGGAGGTTTCGCTTCAAATCAGTCTGTGCTTCAGCTGTCCGTTTCACGGACTGTAGTCTCGAAGGCGGCGCTTTCCCAGCACTAAAGGTGCTGGGCTATTGTCACTTGTCCGCTCCGCAGACTGAGATCCAAAGACTCTTTGTGCAACTCTAAACAATCGGCTGTAATTGACTTCAGGTGAGGAGAAGTCTAAAGAATCAATTTAATCGGCTCCCATCGCTTCCTGGCCACGGGCGCGTTTGAGTCGCTTCGGATACAGCGGAAACCGCGCTGTCAGATCAGCCACGCCCTGCTGAACGTTTCGCCTCACTTCTTCTGATTCGGGTGCGTGAATGATCTCAGCGATGAGGCGTCCTATCTCACGCATTTCCGGCTCCTTCATTCCGCGCGTTGTCACCGCTGGCGTGCCTATGCGCAGCCCTGAGGCTACAAAAGGCTTGTTCTGGTCGAATGGAATCGTGTTCTTGTTTACAGTGATATGGGCCGCTTCCAGTGCCTTCTCCGCGTCTTTGCCCGTAGTTCCCTTCCCGTCCATCCACACGTCGACCAACATCAAATGGTTGTCGGTGCCACCAGACACCAAACGCAGTCCCTGCTCCTGCAACTCACTTGCGAGCACTTTGGCGTTGGCCAGAATCTGGCGCTGATACTCCTTGAAGTCTTCGGTTAACGCTTCGCCAAAGGCGACTGCTTTAGCGGCGATGATGTGGATGAGCGGGCCACCCTGAACGCCCGGAAAGAGTTTTCGATCAATTTCCTTTGCGTGTTCCTCTTTGCAAAGGATCAGACCCCCACGTGGGCCTCGGAGCGTCTTGTGCGTGGTAGTGGTTACGTAGTCCGCGTGAGGAACGGGCGAAGGATGCAAATCAGCGGCAACCGGACCAGCGATGTGCGCGATGTCCGCAAACATCCGCGCGCCAATTCCCTTTGCGATTTCACCAATGCGCTTGAAGTCGATTATTCGCGGATAGGCTGACGCGCCACAGATAATCAATTTGGGCTTGTGCTCTCCTGCCAAACGCTCGAGCTCGTCGTAATCAATCTGCTCGGTTTCTCGTGAGACACCGTAGTCGGCAACCTTGTAACTGAACCCGGAGAAATTCATCGGATGACCGTGGGTGAGGTGACCGCCGTGTGAAAGGTTCATGCCCAGAATCTGATCGCCGTACTGAATCGCAGCCAGATAGACCGCCATGTTTGCCTGCGCGCCGCTGTGTGGCTGAACGTTCGCGTGATCGGCGCCAAAGAGTTCCATGGCTCGGTCGATTGCCGCCTGCTCAACGACGTCAGTCCACTCGCATCCGCCGTAGTAACGCTTCTTCGGATAACCTTCGGCATACTTGTTCGTGAACACAGAACCCATGGCTTCGAGGACCGCTTCGCTGACGAAGTTTTCCGAGGCGATTAACTCGAGGCCGTCTGCCTGGCGGGCTACCTCGTTGTCGATGGCTCCTGAGATTAGCGGGTCCACTTCGGCGAGGGGAGCATTTTTCTTATCAGTCATGTTGGTTCCTAAAAGTTAATAGAAAGTATAGGCCCTATTAGGACATATAGGTCCTATTAGGTGCTATTAAGGCCTCTTTTCCAACTGTCTAATCTTCTCAATTCGCTCCGCATGCCGTCCGCCATCAAAGCCCGTTTCAAACCATGTGCGAACAATCTTTGGAATGTCGTCAGGCGGAGTTGTGCGCGCGCCGATGGCCAACACGTTCGCGTCGTTGTGCTGGCGAGCCAGGCGTGCAGTCTCTTCTGACCATGCAACAGCTGCACGAACACCAGGAACTTTGTTGGCGGTGATGGCCATCCCGGTGCCGGAACCGCAGACCAACACTCCCTGTTCAACTCGCCCGCCCGCCACTTCTTCGGCTACCTTGCGCGCATAGTCGGGGTAGTCAACTGATTCTTCTGAAACCGTTCCCAGGTCCTCGAATTCAACTCCTAAATCGCGAAGCAAGGGTTTGAGTTTCTCCTTTTGAGAGAAGCCTGCGTGGTCGCTGGCAAGGGCAATCCTCATGAGTTTATCTCCGCTAAATGGAAGGAATGCAAAGTGAATGTTACATCACGGTTGGAGAGCCCGCAACGTAGGCCTTGGATTACTGTCCGACACACTTTAGTTTGTCGTTGGTGGCGGAAAGTTCAACTTATCGTAGATCTGGGCGACTCGACTTTGTCGCGCGCAACGACAAACTAAAGGAAGCTCTGATCGGAGTGGGAATCATTTCGCAGCTTGGGAAGGTAAGCGGAGACATATCAATCTACATAAGCTTGTGTTGGGAAGGGGGCAAGCGAAGCGCGCCCCCGCTGAAGCGTTAGCGCAAAAGTCTGATTGCACTCAATTCAGATCGAATGGAGACCGTCTGCAACACACTCTATGTCTAATTCAGGAGATGGATGCGCTAACGCTTCAGCGGGGGCGCGCTTCGCTTGCCCCCTTCCCAACACAAGCTTATGTGACTTGCCTGGTCCACCCTGGCTACCTTTGTCGCGACTGAGGCGCTGTTGCCTGATTTACTTGATCAGAGATTCCTAAAGTGTGTCGGACATTAAGCGTCGCTCTGCCAATGCACTCCAAAAGATCGGTTACAATCTCCATCATGGGAACCTACCTTGACGTCTCAACCTGGGCCCGTCGCGATCTCTTTGAATTCTTTCGTGGCTATTCGAACCCGTATTTCAACATCTGCACTCGAGTCGATATCAGCAAACTCCGGGAATTGTTGCGTCAGCGCGAGAAAACCAGTGTGTCTCTCACCTACCAATATTTCGCCCTCCGAGCAGCAAACGAGACTGAACCATTTCGTTACCGCATGAAGGACGACAAGGTGTTTATCTATGATGTGATTCACGGTGCGACAATCGTGATGAAATCGGATGAGAGTTTTAACTTCGCCTATTTCAACTACCAGGAAGATTTCGAGAAGTTCGTGGTTGATGTCAGCAGAGTGACTCAGGAAGCGGGCCGCAGCGATGCCCGTCTTAGTCCCAGTCCCCGAGATGATTTGATCCACTTCACCATCCTGCCCTGGATGTCGTTTACCAGTTTTGCTCACGCTCGAAACCTGGGTCGCGCTGACTTCGTCCCCAAAATTGCCTTTGGAAAATTCACCGAAGAAGCCGGGCAAACTCTGCTTCCGATCTCGGTGGAAGTGCACCACGCCCTGATGGACGGGTTGCATGTGGGTCGATTTCTGACTCGCTTCGAGGAGTTGCTGCAGGAGCCTGAGGGTTACATCGGATAGTTTTCGATGTGCGGTGGCAAGCGAAGCGCGACACGCTTTGGATCTGTTTGTCCGAGATACTTTCAGTTTGTCGAATCTCCCGCTTCACGCAGCCAGCGACAAACTAAAGGAAGCTCTGAATAAGTCCAGCAACTCTTTGGAGTGCGGTGACCTGTCACCGCTTTGGTCTGAGGCGGCTTGACGCCGGTGATCCGCTGGAACGTAACCTGCGGTAGCCGCGACAGGTCGCGTAATACCAAAGCGGTGACAGGTCACCGCACTCCAAAGAGCTGCGCGTTCCACTTGATCAGAGCTTCCTAAAGTGTGTCGGACATAAGCGCCGTCGCCCCTTCGCTTTTCCCGGCACTCCAAAGTTGCTCCGCAGTTGGCTGTTTGCGTTAGGCCGAGAGGCTGGGCGAGAATGATAGTTCGGTAAGGCATCGCGGCTTCTCTCTGACAAAAACTCTATGCGCTGGTCACAATACTTCATACCCACACTGCGTGAAGATCCCGCAGACGCGGAGATCGTCTCACACAAACTACTTTTGAGAGCCGGCGTCATACGTCAGCTTGGCGCGGGAATCTACTCCTATTTGCCGCTGGGCCAGCGGATCGCTTTGAAGATCATGCAGATTCTCCGCGAGGAGATGAATGCCATCGGAGGTCAGGAATTCTATCTGCCCGCTCTGCACCCGGCCGAAATTTGGAAGGAATCGGGACGATGGAGCGCCATTGGCGACGAGATGTTTCGTCTCAAAGATCGCAAAGGCGGTGACATGTGTCTCGGGATGACTCATGAAGAGGTCTTTACCGCCATCGCTCGTAACGAGATTCGCTCTTACAAGCAACTGCCTCAGGTTTGGTATCAAATCCAGATCAAGTTTCGCGATGAAGCACGTCCCAAGTCAGGTTTCATGCGTCTGCGAACCTTTATCATGAAAGACGCCTACTCTTTCGATGTGGACCAGGCGGGCCAGGACCGCGCGTTCCAGGCCCAAAAAGAAGCTTACATACGTATCTTCACGCGCTGCGGCATAGAGTTCTCCATCGTTGAAGCCTCATCAGGCGCGATGGGTGGTTCAGGTTCGAACGAGTTCGTGGCAAAAACACCGGCGGGCGAGGACTTGATCGCAAGTTGTTCCAATTGCGGCTATGCGGCGAACCTCGAAAAAGCTACTTCGCGGGTGCCATCGGTTCAAGACGACACCAGTCCCGAAGTGCCTGAAGAGTTTCCTACTCCCGGGGTACGAACTATTGAAGACCTGACCACGTTTCCGGGAGGTGCTCCTGCGGACCGCCAGATTAAGACGCTCGTATACATCGCGGCGATTGATAGTGGTTCCAACCGCGTCGATCAGAAAGTGCTGGCCCTATTAAGAGGCGACCACCAGTTGCACGAAACCAAATTAGCCGACGCTTTAGGCGCTGTCCGTTTGCGGCCGGCACACGCCGAGGAAATTCGTGAATTGCTGGGGGCCGATGCGGGAAGTCTGGGAGCGGTTGGTGATCGAATCCGAAGTCTGGTTGATAGAGGCGAAGTGCTGATAGCCGCCGACCAGGCACTCAAAGGCCGCTGTAACATGACGACCGGCGCGAATCGCAACGATTACCATTTGCGCGGAGTAGATGTTTGGCGCGACATAGTCGTCGAGCAGTGGGCCGATCTGAGAGCCGTAAGCTCCGGCGAAAAATGTCCAAGGTGTGATGCGGGTGTCCTGGAAGTCTACAAAGCCATGGAAATCGGCCATATTTTCAAGCTCGGCACAAAATATTCCGACTCGATGGGCGCCACTGTCCTGACACAGGATGGACGAGAAGTCCCGATCGTCATGGGCAGCTACGGGATAGGCGTGGAACGGATCATCACTGCTGCCGTCGAGCAGAACTATGACAACGACGGGATCGTTTGGCCGAAGTCTCTGGCGCCTTTTGACGTGATTGTTACGGTGACCAACACCAAAGACGACGCCCTGCGTGCTGCGGGAGAGGAACTCTACAAAGATCTGCACCGTGCGGGTCTCGACGTGCTGCTTGATGACCGCGATGACCGCGCCGGCGTAAAGTTCAAGGACGCCGATCTGATTGGTATCCCTTATCGCATCACGGTCGGCAAGAAAATCTCTGACGGTATGGTCGAACTGTTCGAGCGAAAATCAAAGACCAGCGAAGACGTCAAACTGTCTGAGGTTGTAGCTCGCGTTCAGAAGTTGGCCCTGACTGGATTATGAGAAGTCTGATTGGAGACGGTGAGTTTTCTGCCACCTGTTGATAACGATGAATCGCGACCGATAGACTCAGAACCGAGGAGCAGTAGCGACCGGGTTCCAGGCAAGATTCAAGTAGGCAGTCAAGATTTCAATTTCCAGCCCTCCCGTTGAGCGCCATTCCGACGACACCCGGTCGCTACTGCTCCTCGGTTCTGAGTTGAATACCATCACCTGATGCGTTAAACGCAGTGCACACCGAGCACACCGAGCGGGAAAAATGGCATAATACTCAAGAGATGAAGTCGCTCTGGCTGCTAGCTGTTTTGATCACCACGGCCTACCCCGCCGCCGGCCAGGATCTCCTCCCGGACCTTGTTCGTCGCATTAAGCCATCTGCCGTTGCCATTGAAACCTTCGACGCGCGTGGAGAAAAGCTTTCGCGCGGCAGCGGTTTCTTTGTCGACAGCGATCGGGTGGTTACCAATCGCCACGTCATCGAAGGCGCCCATCGAGCCGAAATCCATCTTTCGGCCGGTAACGTCTTTCCAGTGAAGGGCGTCCTGGCAGTCGACGCTGAGGGCGACCTCGCTCTCCTCAAAGTTGATGCTCCGCCAAACCAGGTGCGTCCCTTGCCGTTGGACCGTACGTCACCGCAGGAAGGCGAGAGCGTGGTGGTGATTGGAAATCCTTTCGGTCTTGAAGGCAGCGTCACAAACGGCATTGTTTCCGCGGTCAGAGACATACCCACCTTTGGGCGGATTATTCAGATCACAGCACCAATCTCTCCGGGTTCGAGCGGCAGCCCGGTTGTTAACATGCAGGGCCAGGTGATCGGCGTCGCAACCCTGCAAATCACGGGAGGTCAAAGCGTAAACTTTGCGATTCCTTCGGAACGGATCCAGCAGTTGCAAACAGCCGCACTGATGTCGCTGTCTGACCTGGTGGTAGCGAGTGGCAGAAACAAGCGAGCCCGAGCCGTCCAATTCTTCCGCGATGGTCTCAGCTTCCTTTCCAAAGACGATTGTGAGAAAGCTCTGCCCTATTTCGAGAAGGCGGTCGAGTCAGACGGAAACTATGCGGAAGCCTGGGCTCAGACGGGTTTCTGCAAAGAGAAGTTGGGTCGTCACAATGAGGCCATTGATGCCTCGAAGAAAGCCGTTAATCTCCGCCCCTCGTCCGAGTCATATTTCAATATCGGCCTGGCGAACTACTACCTAAAACAGTATCGGGAAGCAGCCGAAGCATACCGGCAGGCGATCAAGTTGGATCCTTACAATGCCGCCGATGCCTATTACGCGCTCGGACTCGTGTATCGCGATTGGGGACGAGCCGATGAAGAGATCCAAGCCTACAAGCAAGCGCTTCGACTCAAGCCTGATTACACAAGCGCTTATGAGCGACTCGGCAGTCGATATTTTCGTTCCAAGAAATACACAGAGGCGGTGGAAGTTTTTAGACAGTTGTCGAATCTCAAGCCAGGCGATGCCGCGGCTCCGAACGGCATGGGTGAAGCATATTTGGAAATGGGCAAGATGAACGAGGCCCTCGAATCTTTTAGACAAGCTATCCGACTAAAGCCAGACTTTGGTCGCGCCTACTACAATCTCGGCAAATGCCTTCTCGCCATGGGCAACCGCGACGCGGCGCTTGAGCAATACAATATCCTCCAGAATCTTGATCAGAACTGGGCAGAGAAGCTTCAGAGTTTGATCAATCCGTGAGGCGTCAGCAACAGGGCAGGAGGCAGGGGCAGGAGGCAGGAGCAGGGACACACAATTGACAGGTTACTAAAGTTTACGGTCAAATCCTCGTCTCACAACCTCAGAAAGGACTCATGCAGATATGCCTACCTCACAGGGCTTCAGGGACCTCAAGGTCTACAAGTTAGCATTTAGACTTGCAATGGAGATTTTCCACGAGTCAAAACGCTTCCCGAAAGAAGAAAGGTATTCCTTAACTGATCAGATTCGCCGAGCCTCCAGGAGCGTGGCTTCAAATATTGGCGAAGGCTATCGCAAGAAGCGTTATCCCAAAATGTTCATAAGTAAGATGTCAGACGCTGACGGCGAAGCCACTGAGACCCAAGTTTGGATCGACTTCGCACAAAACTGCGGATACCTCTCGGCAAAACGGCAAACTGAGTTGAGGGCAGGTTATGAAGAAGTCGGTCGAATGCTCGGCAGTATGATCATGCATCCAGAAAGATTCTCTTAGTCTGACTGCGGTGAACTGCGTGGTATGACACTGGAGTCTATTGTTGCTCCCGCTTGTGGCCGTCGGCCTCCTGCTCCTGCCTCCTCTTAATCCGCCGGCCACCTTCGATTAATCAAACTCGCCACGAACCCCGCGCCAAAGCCATTGTCGATATTCACAACCGTCACGTTCGACGCACAGGAGTTAAGCATCCCAAGCAACGCTGCCACACCTCCGAACGACGCGCCGTAGCCAATACTCGTCGGAATAGCCACGACCGGAACGCTCACGAGTCCACCGACAACTGACGGCAATGCTCCCTCCATTCCTGCGGCGACAATTACTACCCGCGCATCCTGCAGCACTTCACGCTCGGCTAATACGCGATGGATGCCGGCGACGCCAACATCCCAGATTCGTCGAGTGCGATTTCCCATAGCCTCGGCCGTCAGCGCTGCCTCTTCGGCAATGGGAATATCGCTGGTGCCGGCGGTTACTACTGCAATCACACCGACGCCGCGCTCGGTGTTATCTTTCTGAATTCGAATCAGTCGCGCCGACTCGTGCCATTCAGCCTCGGTGACGATGTTTCTAACCTCGCCAAACGTACCTTCGTCCGTGCGAGTAACAATCACATTCGGCGACCGATGAACTAACTTCTCAACAATCCCCACAACCTGCTCGCGAGACTTTCCAGCTCCAAAAACGACCTCCGGAAATCCCTGGCGCGTCGAGCGCGAGTGATCGACTTTCGCGTATCCAATATCCTCGTAGTGAAGATTCTTTATCCGCCGCGCGGCTTCCGACGCGTCGAGTGAACCGTCCTTAAAAGCTCGCAGGAGTCCTTCCAGCTCTTTTGAATCCATATAGCTAAGTATGCCGCGAGGGCGCAAAACGATCCACTAACACACACGAAATCAAACGCAGAACATTCTCGCGATCCTTCATCGGGTCTTGTGGACGGTGCTCTCGGCTAAATTGAAGACAAATAAGAAATCGAGGACTTGTTTTGCAGAGAAACTGATAGAACATCAATCTGTGGCCGTATTCTTCGCCACGATCTTCACTTGCTTCTTAATCGCATCTTCGAGGTTGGCAGCTTTTTCCCAGGTCATACCACTCGTGCGGAACCTCACGATACCTTCGTGATCAATCACGATGTAAGTCGGAAAAGCACGAACTCCAAAAGCACGCTGCACTTTACGGTCGCGATCCAGATACTGAGGCCAAACCATCTTCTCTTTTGACGTAAAGGTGCGCCACACGTCCTCTTCAGAATCGGAGCTAATGCCAATCAGCATGAATGAAGGTTCCTTAACGAACCGCTTGTGAAGACTTCGAAGCGACGGGACTGAGGCCACGCACGGCGGGCACCAGGTTCCCCAGAAATCAAGTACGACCACCTTCCCACGGAGATCCTCAAGAGCGATGTATTCACCTTCCGACGTGGTGAAAGAAAAATCCGGTGCATACGCTTCTCGGGCTCGTCGCGGATTTCCGACCAGCTTCCGAGCCGTTTCTGAGAAGGGACCTTTCGGTTCGAGCTCCAGGTATTTCTGGAGCGTTGCTATTCCTTCAGCGTCCCGATTCTGCTGTAACAGTACAACCCCGAGATTGTAATGGATGATTGGCAGGTTGGCGTTCAAACCCAGCGCCTCTCGAAAAACCCCCTCGGCAGCCTGAAGCTTCTTTTGATCCTTACCCTCTGATTGATCTCTAAGAGCGAGACCTTTCAAGTTGTATGCGCGCGCACGAAGCTCGATGTCGTTTCCGCCAAACTCAATAGCTTTATCGCAGCTTTCAATGACATTCTTAAAAGCCTCTAAGCCATCGTAAGCCTGCGCCATCCCCAGGTAGCACTCAGCCGATTTCTTGTCACGCATCTGGTTTGCGCGCTTGAAACTCTTCAACGCTTCTTCATATTGTCGGCGCCGCAGGAGGTCGAGGCCTTTCTGCAATTCGCTCTCGTATGATCCGTCGTCGTCCTGTGCTCGCGTGACCGATGATATCGGCATCTGCGTCAGGAACTGCGTCATGAAAACCAGCATGCCAACGGCCAACACAAAACCGATCAGACGAAGCCACGACGAGCTATTTCTCTTTGAGCTGAATCTCGCGCTATCCATCGCAGTTACCCTTCGTGCGCGGCGCATAATATCATGGCGTTTAGCCCCCGGGCACAACCGTTATGGGGATGATCTCCCTGCAAAGCACCGAGGTCGACCGATAGGGAAGTGCTCGTCTCATAGGTTTGTATGGTGCGCCAACAAAGATTGCGCCGCACACTCAAATTAACCTTGCCACGTAACTGGCCAGTGACTATACTGCGCCTTCCCCTCAGTCGAGCATCTCGGGAAGCAACTATCTCGCTCATCAGAATCTCATTTGATGCATCATCTTAATCGACGTTCGTGGTAAGTCAACGGCCTCTAACCTCGCGCTTCGCAAGCAAGAAGCGTATGGCTTTTTCTGTGGCAATAATCGACGGCATTATGTTCCCGCTACCTCTGTTGCCGATGCGGGCGGCGCCACCCCTTACCAACTCGCTACAAACCTGAAGGAGAACAGATGAAGAAATTTGCCGTATTCCTTACATTGCTGGTTGTCTGCCTCATGATCTTTGCTTCGGGTCCGCATCGAAGCCAGGCGCAGAAGGACAGAATTCTCAGAAAAGCTAACAAGATCGCCAACAGCTATATCGTTGTGCTCGACGATTCGGTCGTGGGAGAAAAAGGAGCATACTCCATCGCTCGTTACATGGCGGCAGATATGGCGACGTCTTACAAAGGTGACGTCAAGCATGTCTACCAACATGCAATCAACGGATTCTCAATCGAAATGTCCGAAGCTGATGCTGAAGCGCTCAGCCAGGACTATAGAGTCAAGTTTGTCGAGGAGGATGGGGTGATGGAAGCCTCGGCGACTCAAACAGGGGCGACGTGGGGCCTCGATCGGATCGATCAACGAAACCTGCCCCTCTCAGGCACCTACACCTACAACTGGACCGGATCAGGTGTGCGCGCCTACATCATCGATACTGGCATCCGCACCAGTCATACACAATTTGGTGGACGCGCCTCAAATGTGTTTGACGCTTTCGGTGGCAACGGCCAGGACTGCAATGGCCACGGCACACACGTAGCGGGAACCGTCGGTGGCTCTACCTATGGCGTGGCCAAGAGCTCTCTACCGCGTGGGGTGCGCGTGCTTAACTGTTCGGGTTCGGGTTCGACCTCAGGAGTTATCGCGGGAGTCGATTGGGTCAGAAACAACCACATCGATCCTGCGGTGGCCAATATGAGTTTGGGTGGTGGAGCATCAAGCGCGCTCGATGCCGCGGTCAACAACCTGGCCAATGCAGGCGTGCCTATTGCAGTGGCCGCCGGTAATAGCAACGCCAATGCCTGCAATTCATCGCCGGCACGCGCTGCTAATGCAATCACGGTCGGCTCGACGACTTCGAGTGATGCTCGCTCGTCGTTCTCAAACTTTGGCACGTGCCTCGATATCTTTGCGCCAGGTTCTGGGATCACATCAGCCTGGTCTACTTCCAACACGGCGACGGCCACCATTTCGGGGACGTCAATGGCCTCGCCTCACGTGGCCGGCGTAGCGGCGCTCTACAAGCAGTTTAGTCCGGGAGCATCGTCCACGACTGTTAGAAATGCGATCGTCAACAACGCGACGACCAACGTGATTTCTAATGCCGGGTCGGGCTCGCCGAACCGCCTGCTCTACTCACTGTTCTTCTAAACTCGCCACGTCCGACAAATTTCCCGGGGGCTAGTTAAGATAATCTTAGTGGCCCCCGGGTTAATTTGATCGGCTGAGGAGACTGTGGACCTCGCTTGAGCCGTTTGGCGTCGAATTCTCGCTTACCTTCTTATAGCTGTTCGGAAAACTATAACTTCTGGCGTCTGGCGCCTTAAATCACGGTCGAAGTCCTGGATGTCAGTATTCCGAGAGGCTGGAACTGAGTTTCCAGCCTCTTGCTTTTGGCCTCGTATTGCGGCTCAACCCTGCCCCGATTGGCCGCGTAACGAGCAATTCGGCTCACTTGCGATTAGTGCATCTGCCAAGTAAGATTCCTGTAACGATTCAAGACTTACCGTGTTCAACTCCTTAAAAAACATTCGCATTACGCTCGAGATGATCAAAATCGAGCACACTCTTTTTGCGCTGCCTTTCGCCTTTTTGGGCGCCGTGCTGGCAGCCGAGGGCATTCCATCATTGAGCCAGATTTTGTGGATTACGCTGGCTATGGTAGGAGCACGATCGACAGCGATGGCTTTCAATCGAATCGTCGACCGCAAATACGACGCTCAGAATCCTCGTACTCAAATGCGCGCGCTTCCGGCAGGTCTGTTAACGAGTAGTTTCGTCTGGGGCTTTACGATTGTCTCAGCCGCACTCTTCTTTGTCGCGGCCGCAATGCTAAACCAGCTGACCTTAGTTCTGGCGCCCGTGGCTCTTGGTAGTGTCTTGCTCTATTCCTTTACCAAGCGTTGGACTCTCTTGTCTCATCTTGTTCTCGGCTGGTGCTTGTCGATTGCTCCGACGGGCGCATGGATCGCAGTGCGAGGAACAATCGATAGTCCGGTTCCGGTTCTGCTTTCTTTGCTGGTTCTTCTCTGGACCGCTGGTTTCGATATTCTTTACGCCTGTCAGGACTACGAGTTTGATATGGGTGCTGGCTTACATTCGATTCCCAAGACATTCGGGGTTGCGCGCTCCCTCTGGATCGCTCGAATACTTCACGCGCAAGCGTTCGTCGTTCTGCTTGCGCTATACTGGGTTACGAAACTTGGACCGTTGGCACTGGTCGGCGTTATTGCTACAGGCGGCCTGCTAATTTTTCAACACCGGCTGGTTAGGTCTGACGATCTGAGCAAACTGAACGCGGCATTTTTTACGACCAATGCGTTTGTGAGTGTCATACTTTTTCTGACCTTTGGCGGAGCGGTGATTACAAAGGCGATGCAATGAAATTCTCGGACGATCAAAAGCTTGTTCAAATCGCAGAAAAGGTGGAAGCGCGTGAACGACTCTCACTTGCTGAGGGTCTGGCGCTCTATGCATTTGACGACTTGCCGGCCCTGGGAAAGCTCGCCGATAGCGTGCGGCGAAGAATGCACGGTCGCACTACCTACTTCAATGTAAATCGTCACTTTAACCCCACAAATATTTGCTATGCCGACTGCAAGTTCTGCGGTTTCTATCGCACTCCCCGCGAGGCCGACGCCTATACCCACAACATCACCGACTCGTTGCGGATCGCCGGGGAGGCTGTACGCGAGGGAGCGACCGAACTGCATATCGTTGGCGGACTCAATACCAAGCTGCCATTTAGTTATTTCACGGATCTGCTTGCGGCACTGAAGCAGCAATATCCCGAACTTCATCTGAAGGCGTTTACGATGGTGGAGATCGACCACTTCGCCCATTTCTACAAAATGACCGATGAAGATGTAATTCGGCAGCTGATTGATGCGGGCATGGACTCCTGTCCCGGCGGAGGCGCAGAGATCTTTCGTGAGCCAACTCGTTCAATGATTTGTGCCCACAAGTGCGATGCGGAACGCTGGCTAGACCTCTCGGGTAAAGTGCACGCGGCTGGACTGAAAACTAATGCCACCATGCTCTACGGCCATATCGAGTCGATTGAGGACCGGGTCGACCACCTGGTGAGATTGCGTGAACAACAGGACAAGTCCCACGGATTCCAGTGTTTTATTCCACTGGCCTTCTATCCGCCTGAGACGCAGCTCGCTCATCTGCCCGGGCCATCTGCCGTTGATTCACTTAAGACGATGGCTGTGTCGCGCCTGATGCTGGACAATTTCGACCACCTCAAAGCCTACTGGGTCATGCTGGGTAAGCGTCTGGCCCAGGTAGCTCTTCATTACGGCGCAAACGATATCGACGGAACGATCACCGAAGGCGGCGAGCTTTCGGAGAGCTACTCGGTGGAATCGAATAACGAAGTTAAGATGACGAAAGCGGAGCTGGTTCAGTTGATCGAAGACGCCGGCTTTGAAGCTGTGGAACGTGACACTGTCTATAATCGTATCCATCAAGGCAGTGTGAGTCTGGTTTGATCTCCGTGAGAATTACTTCACTCTACATTCTTCCTGGTAATCATCTCTAAGCCTTCCATGCAAACAAAAACAGCACCCAAGAAAGTTACCGTAGCCCACTCGCCTGACTCGGACGATGCATTTATGTTCTACGGGTTGGCGACCAACAAACTCGATACTGGCGATCTCGTCTTTAGTCATGTTCTCAAGGACATTCAGACATTGAACGAAGAAGCAATGAAAGGAACTTATGATGTAACCGCCATCAGCTTTCATGCTTACGCCTACATTGCAGACAAATATATTCTGCTGCCACATGGCGCTTCGATCGGAGACAATTATGGCCCCGTGTTGGTGTCGCCTGTACCGGCCCGGCCGGAAGACATATCAAATCTCAGAATCGCCGTGCCTGGAACGTTAACCAGCGCCTTTCTGGCCCTGCGAATCTTCAACCCCGATTTCAAATATGAAGTCGTCCCTTTTGATAAGATCATCGAAACTGTCAAAGAGGGGCGATGCGATGCCGGGCTGTTAATTCACGAGGGCCAACTCTTCTACGAGTCCATTGGTCTTCACAAGGTGCTCGATCTGGGAGAGTGGTGGCATGAACGAACGGGCCTGCCACTTCCGATGGGTGGAAATGCGATACGCCGCAACCTGGGGCTGTCTTTGATGCGAGACATTTCAGAGCTCTTGCGTCAAAGCATTCGCTACTCACTCGACAATCGTGAGGATGCCCTTCAATACGCAATGCAGTTCGCCAGAGACATGGAACCTGACCTGGCCGATCGTTTTGTGGCAATGTGGGTCAATGACTTGACTCTTGATTACACTGAGCGCGGACGTGAGGCAGTTTCCAGACTACTGTCTGAGGGATTTGAACTAGGTATCATCCCAAAGCGCGTGTCGGTTGAGTTTGTTGATTAGAGAGATGATTTGAGGCATCTGGCCTGAGAAGCGCCGCATCCCACGGCCTCCAACGATGCTGGGGTGTGCGCGGCGACCGGATATGCCACCCCGCCCAGAAGGAGCGGCAAAGCCACCGCGCACATCATCGGAAACAGCCTCTACCTCACTCCTCCCAAAGCTTGGTATAGTGTCGCAGCCCGTGAAGCAACCCGGCCACTCCGCGTTGCTCTCGCGCCGAAGCGCATTGGAGGTTCACGGGAATTAGCGACTCTGCTGTTACCGACGTGAGGACCTTAAGAAATCTAACTTTTGTTCTGTCGTCTGTTTGCTTTGAAGGCTCTTCGAACATTCAGGACCGGTTATCGAAACTGCTTTTTCGCGGCCAAGCAAACAGATCGTAAATGATTCCGTTACAGGCACATTACACCAATTGCAAGGCACATTGCAATAAGAAAGGCGGTCGGTCGGCGCCGGATTCCGTCGGGCTGGCAACATCGTAATTCCGGCACGCATCTGAGGTGCTGTTAGCTTAAGGGCGTCATTGATGCCAAATCGTCAAATCCATAGTTAAGACATAAGAAATGCTCAAAAAGATCCTCTTGAACCTCGTGGTGACGGCCGTCGCCGTTGTTGCTTCTCCGGCCTCAGGTCAGACCGCTACCGCGCAAAAAGCCGCGATTCGTACAGACAATCTAAGTTCCTCCGAGATTGAACGAATCATAGCTACTTTTACCTCGAGAGAAACTCAGTTTCGTAAGGCCCTTAACCTCTATTCATTCAAGCGCGACGCTACGCTTCAAAGCCTGGGGATGGGGGGTCAGATAACCGGGGAGTACCATCGAGTTTCTACATTCACTTTTGACGATTCGGGAAACCGCTATGAGAAGATTAGCTTCTTTCCGATGCCGTCCTTCGCCGGCCAAGTGACCCAGGAAGATTTAGAGGATTTGGGTGGTATTCAGCCGTTTGCGCTGGAGCCTTCCAAGATCGACAAATACAACATCAAGTATGTAGGGAAAGAGAAGATTGACGAGTTGAATCTGTACGTCTTCGAAGTAACCCCAAAAGTCATGCCGGATCCAAAGAAAACGAAGGAACGTCTTTTCTCGGGTCGCGTCTGGGTCGACGATCAGGATTTGCAGATCGTCAAGACGCTGGGCAAGGGTGTACCCGAAAGCAAGAACAACAAATTTCCTACGGTTGAGACTTACCGCGAACAGATTGATGGGAAATTCTGGTTTCCCACCTACGCTTACGCCGATGAAGAGTTAATCTTTGAGAATGGTTCGGCGCTTCATATTCGCCTAAAGGTTCGGTACACCGATTTTGTGCCGGCTCGTGCCGATGTAAAAATCATCGAACTCGACGAGGCGCCTCCCAAGAGGGAAGAAACTCCTTCCCCGCCGGCAAAACCCAAACCATAGAATTCTTCTTTAAGGTTTTCTGCAGGAACGCAGTCAGCCTAAGACGGATCTAACTCGCGCGCGACCAATGAATGCACTTCGCTGACGAGTTTCTGAACATCCTCGTCCGTTGAAAGCCCTTCGGTTTTGACTGGTGCGAGTAGGATCATCTCAATCGTGCCGGTTTTCGCCTGACCAGTTCCCTTGCCCATCAACACGTCGGTATTTCTCATTGCCACTGGCACAATCGGAACCCCCGCCTGGACAGCCATGTAGAACGCTCCTTTTTTGAAAGGCAGTAACTCACCTGGCTTGGCTCGGGTGCCTTCGGCGAAAACCCCGAATGAAATGCCGGAACGAATTCGCTCGGTGGCTGCTTGCGTGGTTTTCAAAGCTCTCTCACGATTCGATCGGTCAATGGCCATGACGTTAACAAAACCCATCCCGTAACCGAGTATGGGCACCTTCAACAATTCTTTCTTTGCCAGCAGTCCCATTCTACGTCCCGTGTAACAGAAGAGAGTTGCAGTGTCGAGATAGGATCGGTGATTAGCTATGAAGACGTAGGTCTGTTCTGGATCCAGGAGTTTCAGACCTCTCACCAAGACCCTCGCTCCGCTCAAACGAAGCCAATTGCGTCCACCAAAAAGCGCCCACGGATAAACCAGGTCGCGCTTGCCGGTGATCCAAGCTGCAAGCAGGACCGGAATTCCAAGGATGACGAGTAAAGCGCCGGCCACAAACAGTGACCACCAGTAAAGAAGTCTGCCTGCGAGTTTAGGGGACACAGTTGTGTTAGACTCGGCCCCACTCGAGATCGTAGTCGCAGGCCTTTCTTCGATTAACTCATGCGAAGGATTTCCAGAATGTCTCATCAGGGTATGGAAATGACGAGGCTGCTGTTTATTCTGACGATCATCGTTGGCGCAAACTCGTTCTCATTTGCTCAAGCTCAAAAAGCACCGGCAGCAAGATTCGCAATACCTTCGCCACGCGCGGTGCTTGGCTTTACGCCCGGCGATGATCGGACGATCGCTGATTGGCGACAGATTACAGACTATTTTGCGAGATTGGACAAGGCTTCTGACCGTGTGCTTGTCCAGACCATTGGGCCATCAACGCTCCAGCGCCCCATCATCGCGGCTTTCGTAAGCGCACGCGAAAACCTTTTAGCTCTCAACCGTTACCGGGAAATTCAGCGTAAACTCGCCGACCCTCGGCTCGTCAAAAGCACTACCGAACGCGATCGCCTGCTCCAGGACGGTAAGACGATAGTGGCGGTATCGTGCTCGATCCACTCAACGGAAATCGTCGCGTCGCAAATGTCGATGCAGCTGGCGTATGAGCTCGCCACAGCACAGGATCCGGAGACAAGGGAGATCCTGCAAAATACCATCCTGATCTTAATCCCGTCATCAAATCCGGATGGCATCGATATTGTAGCCAGTTGGTACCGTAAGACTTTGGGGACACCGTTCGAAGGTCGAGAACCACCCGAACTCTATCATCACTACGCCGGCCACGATGACAATCGTGACTGGTTCATGATCAATCTCAAAGAGACCCAGGCGATCACTCGTTTATTTTGGAAAGAGTGGTTTCCACAAATCGTTTACGACATCCATCAACAGGGACCTAACGGCTCCCGTTTCTTTATTCCACCTTTTTACGACCCCTCGAATCCAAACGTTGCGCCGCTACTTTTGCGCCAGGTAGGAGTCATTGGGCACAAGATTGCAGCCGACCTTCAGAGCGCTGGCATAAAAGGCGTGATTACCAATTCAACTTACGATACCTGGTGGCATGGTGGCTTTCGGACCGCGCCTTACTATCACAACTCAATCGGAATTCTCTCAGAAGCGGCCAGCGCGAGGTTGATGAGCCCAACGACCGTCACCACGGACCAACTGGCACGGGCCACAAGTCGTGGGATGCGCAACGCACTCGAAGCAAGCACAAATTTTCCCGATCCCTGGCCAGGCGGCGAATGGCGTCCGCGTGACATCTTGAATATCGAAATGATCGCAGTGCGGTCAGTCCTTTCAATGGCGGCGAAGTTTCGGCTTGAGTATCTGAAGAACTTTTACGAGCTCGGGCGCAACAACTCCACGGCAATTGGAGGAACCGATGAGCCTCTGGCGTACCTCATCCCGGCGGGGCAGGGACGCGATGAATCAGTCGCCAGGCTTGTTGCTCTTCTCGTAGAGCAAGGCACCGAAGTATTTCGGCTGGATCAGGAGCTTCACGCCTCTTACGGACCGCAAGGTCTACAGCGAACCAATTCCTCAAGTGAAAAACTGGGCAGCTATCGCAAGATCATTGCCCACACCTCCGGGTTCCATGAGGTACCCCTGGGTAGCTACATTGTCTTTCTGGCACAACCACAGCGCAAGAACGTGCTCGCCCTATTCGAGCCTCAAATTTATCCGAATCGAATCAATCCCCAAGGTGAAGCGGAACGACCTTATGACGTGGCAGGTTGGACACTACCAATGCAACTCGGCGTAGATGCACCGGCAGTCATGGCCATCCAGGAAGCACCCGAAGCCCGGCGTCTGACGGCGATCCGGGAACCGAATGAGGCGCGGCAGAGTCTTGCATTGCCACTTAAGACCGGGGCAGCCTCGCCGATCGTTAGTCCGGTCAGGCAGCCTACGCGCATAGGAATCTATAAGCCCTGGACCGGGAACATGGATGAAGGCTGGACCCGCTTCGTCTTTGATACGTTCAATGTGCGTTACGAGTCGCTGCTGGATGCCGCCGTCCGCCAGGATGATCTAATTTCGAAATACGACGCAGTTGTCCTTCCGTCTCAGCGGGCCCGCGAGATGCTTGAAGGCAACGCATCAGGGACTTACCCAACTGAATTCACTGGCGGAATGACGGCTGCCGGCGTGGCGAACCTCAAAACCTTCGTCGAAAAAGGCGGCACGTTGATTTGTTTTGATGCGGCCTGTGAAGTGCCAATCAAGCAATTCAATCTGCCGTTGCGAAATGTTCTGGAGGGCATCAGATCATCAGACTTCTATTGCCCTGGTTCAGTGCTTTCACTTGAGGTCGACAATACGCAGCCGTTGGCCCGTGGATTTTCGCGAACTGTAGACGCTTATTTCATTAACAGTTCAGCCTTTGAAACGACTGATCCGAGCGTGCGCGTGATTGCTCGCTATGCGAAGGAGAACCTCCTGCGATCTGGTTGGCTTCTCGGTGAGGACAAGTTGAAAGGCCGCGTAGCACTTGCCGAGGTCCAGGCAGGAAAGGGCCGCATCGTCCTCTTCGCGTTCCGGCCTCAACATCGGGGCCAAACCTGGGGAACCCTTCCCTTCATCTGGAATGCCCTTACCGAGCGCTAATTAACCAGCCAAAGGCCATGAATACGATGATGTCTCTAGATGCCCTTGCCCTTCCGAACTAGTCGGCGTAATCTTCGCTTCAGTCGATCTCTCCCTTAGCTTCTTTGAGACAAAAGCATCCATTTGGATGTTTTCGCATCAAAGTTTTTCTTAACTCTCTCCGACTTAAGGCTCTCCCGCTACGAATCGGTACTACTTCCGCGCGCATGCTCACGATAGGAGTCCCGTCGATGAAAAGTATTTTTGCTTTCTTGATTCTGGTTACTCTGACTCTCTCTTTCATTCATCCTCTTAATGCACAAACCCGCGAACGCAGGGTAGGGCAGAACCCGCCATCAACATCAGGTGGCCGTTCAACACCGGCGGGTCCTCCAGTGCTTGGCGGAAACACTCAAAGGAATCCGCAGCAACCCACGACGCAGACTCCGCAAGTCAATAACGGTCCTGAGGAGGTGGAAGCGGGTGATGTGATCACGGTCAGCACGACACTAGTCACGCTGCCGGTCAGCGTCATGGATCGCGATGGGAAATACGTTCCGAATCTACAGAAGGAAGACTTTCGTCTTTGGGAGAATGGAACCGAGCAGGAGGTGGCGTTCTTCGCTTCAGTCGATAAACCATTTTCAGTTGTATTAATGCTCGATACGAGTGGCTCCACTCGGTTTCGGATGGAAGATATCCAGGATGCCGCCATCGCCTTTGTGAGTCGGTTGCGGCCGGACGATCGCGTGATGGTTGTTTCTTTCGACGACAACATAAGAGTGCTGACTGACTTCACCGGCGATCGTGGTCGTCTGCGCGATGCCATCCGGCGCACCCACACGGGAAACGGAACGAAACTCTATGACGCAGTCGACATGGTAATCAATCAACAGCTCAGCCGGACTACGGGACGAAAGGCGGTGGTACTGTTCACTGACGGCGTTGATACTACGAGTCGGCGTGCTTCCTATGCGACCAACGTGCGCGATGCTGAAGAGTTAGATGCCCTGATCTATCCAGTGCAGTATGACACCTATGTCGATATGAATGGCCGCGGTGGATCCTGGCCCGGAAATGGACCCACGATAAGCTCGCCTGTCGACATTCTCATCCAGATTCTCGGCGGTGGACGAAAAGGTGGGGGCGGTGGTGGGGGCGGCGGCGGTACGATCGGCAGCAGCCGGCACGATTACGAGGTAGCTAATCGATACTTGCGCGATCTTGCGGAAAAAACCGGCGCCAGACAATACCAGGCCGACTCAGCGCAGAATCTCACGTATGCGTTTGGGAACATTGCTGAAGAACTCCGGCGGCAGTACAGCCTTGGCTATTATCCGAAGCGAGTTCCCCAGCGCGGCGAGCGGAGGCAAGTGCGCGTGCGCGTAAACCGTCCAAACCTGGCCGTGCGCACCCGCGATAGTTACGTCTTCGACGGTACCAACGCACAGCAGAACACTGCTCAGGGACCGCCCGTTCTCCGGCAAAAGTTTTCACCGGGAGATTCCGGAAAGGAACGCTCGATCAATCGATGACGTCAAGACAAGGTCTTGACGCGATCTGTTTGAATTGGAGACTTTGATGTCCGTGCTTCGCTTACCGGTAGTGTAACCGTCACCACCGCACCTCGCCCGTTCTGGCGATTCTCAGCTCTGGCTGTTCCACCGTGGAGCTCGACCAGGTGACGAGCAATCGCCAACCCTAATCCCAGCCCACCGTGCCGTCTGGTGCTCGAACTATCGGCCTGGCTGAATCTTTCAAAGACGTGTGGCAGAAAGTCGATCGGAATTCCCGGGCCGTCATCGGCCACTTCGATCTGGACCCGCCCGTCGGTTCTTTTCACATCCACTTCGACCAGGCCGTCAGGCGCTGAGAACTTAACTGCATTTGACAGTAGATTCCAGGCCACTTGCTGCAAGCGCTCCGGGTCTGCATTCACCTGTAAATCGGGAGAGTCAACTCGCACTTCGATCCGGATGCCCTTGGCGTCCGCGCCCGGCCGAACCACGTCGATTGCCGCATAAATAACCGGCACTAAGTCCACTGGTTTTAAACCGATGCGGAGTTTGCCGGTGATGATCCGCGACACATCCAGCATGTCTTCAATGATTTGTTTCTGAGTCCAGGCGTTGCGTTCAATCACTTCGAAGGCGTGGGTTAAGCCGTCCTTTTCGAGTTGGCCGGCTCGTAGCAATCGCGACCAGCCCACGATCGCGTTCAAAGGGGTGCGTAGCTCATGCGACACGGTGGCGAGAAACTCGTCTTTCAAACGATTGGCATCCTCAGCTGCAGACCGAGCCTCACGTTCCCGACGAAGCAACGCTGTGCGTTCCTGCTCCGCTAAAACAGCAGGAGTTATGTCCATGGTCACCCCACGCATGCCCAACGGCTGACCCCTGTCGTCGCACACGACGACTGACTGGGCTTCCACCCAGACTTCTCGACCGTCTTTCGTCATCCACCTAAACCGGCTGGTTCCCCCTTTACCCGAGGAAAAAATCTCCGCAGCCTCACGTCCCGCTCTTTCAATATCATCCGGGTGAACGACTGCCAGCCAGAAGTTTGGTGTCGAAAGCCATTCCTTCACGCTGTAGCCCAACATCTTCTCAACATAGTTGCTGACGAAATCGATTCTCTGCGTCGCTTCATCGGGTTTGCCCCATGCTTCCCAAACAACTCCCGGCACGTGGGCCACCAGCTCTTCGACCCGTCGACGCTGAGCTTGCACCGCGGCCGACAGGGTTAGTTTCTCCGATTCAGCCCGTTTGCGCTCGCTAATAACGGCAAACAGAATCAGGGAAGTGAGCGTGCTTGATGCAATGAAAGCCTGCAGCAACAGAAGAGACTGATTGACTCCACCGTGAACGAATGGTCCAAAGCCATTCACAGTTCCCCAAACGGTTATTCCTGACAGGATGACAATCGCTGTGGTCAGCACTCGTTGATCAAATCTTAGTGCAGCCCAAACGAGGTAAGGCACGCTGAGATGCGCGAGAGGATAGTCTTTGATGGGACCGGGAAACCATCCTCCAAGGATTAACATCGTCGTAATGAACAACATGGCCAAGAGCATTGCAGCTTCGGCGAGAGACTTCGAAGACCAACTCCAACGTGACTCCATCCCCCAGGCTAAAACAAAAGGTGTCAGGACCAGGGCGCCAAATCCATCACCCAGCCACCAGGTAATCCAGAGCCGGCCAAAATCCTCCCAACGGGCGGCTGAGCCAAAGCATAAACTCAAGGTCCCAATGGTGGCGCTTATCAAGGTACTGAGAACCACGGCATAGAGCACAAAGCGGAGAACTTTGCCTAAAACATCCAGCGAAGGTCTGCGGCCAATCGTCCGGATCAAGAGAGAGGCAGCCACCAGCGCCTCAAGCGTGTTTCCTATCGCTATGCCAACGGCTGTCGGTATCGAAACTGGTGTCAGGAGATTTGCGACTAGCGCTCCTACGAAAATTGCGGGGCAATAGCGCCTCCCAAAAATGAGCAGCGATGCTATGGCAATGCCGGTAGGAGGCCAGACTGGTGAAACGTTCGCGTGGTCGAAAGCGAGTGAAAGTCCGAGTTCTGCGGCCGCCAGGTAAACCAAAGCCAGGATGGCCGCCAAACCCACATAACGGAGGGAACTGTATTTCATCTCGATCAACGGCGGGCGATACCCGCAATCGAGGACAGGTGTGAGCGCCTGGGGGGAAGAATATTGTACCTGAAGATTGAAATTGAGAAGGCTTGCAGTAATAAAGCGAGCCGCTTCTTGAGCGGCCCGCCCATCATGAACCTACCCCTTGCTCGCTTCAGCACCAAAGGTAAGCCTACTTTGTTCGGATTTTATGTCACGAGGGACACATATTTTCGGCGAGTCGCTTATGTTCGACACACTTCAGTTTGTCGTTGGCGACGCTAGATTCAATGTTGGAGGACATTTCAAGCGAGGTAGAGTCTAGCGTCGCCAACGACAAACTGAAGTGTGTCGGACAAGATCATGAAAAGAGCTCCTTCAGCGCCAAATGGGTAGGGAGATAAATCACCAGAGGCAGGGCCAACATAAGCAAAATCAGGTAGAGCGGTGCCGGTACTTTTGTTTGAGGAGCATTCTTCAGTCCCCGCACCCAGTTGACATTCTCAGACTGCGGGGCAAGAAGGAAACTGATTGGCAAAACGATCCAGGCCAGAACTGTTTGAGCGATCAAAGCGTTCTCGTCATATTCCAGTCGGTAGAGCATCCACAGCAATAATGGCGGCAGCCAAATGTGAAACAGAGAAAGCGCACGAATTGGCAGCGCGATCTTCCGGTCGAACATGTAACTACTCAATCCGAATAGACCGTGACCAGTAGCCAGCCTTCCGAAGTAATCAATGATCCAGGCAATCTCCAGCACTGTTATTGAAACTGCCATCATGCTTGCCAGCAGACTGCTCTCGAGCCAAAGCGCGGGAACCGTCGCTAAAAGCGCAATGTCAGAAAACCAGAGAAAGTTCGAGGGTCCATACTTCCGCACATAAACGAAGGCAAGGACGCTCACGAAGATCGTAACTGCGATTTTGAGCCAGAGAGGAAACATTCTCAGTAACTTACGGAGTAGTCAGACTGGTTGGATTGTAGAAGAACGTGGTGAGGAATCGTCAAGTCGACGTAACTCGACCGCACACTCCGCAGACTTACTTCTTTCGTGTGACGGCTGCCTTCTTCGCGGCGCGCGAACGCTCGGCTTTGGTGCGACGGGCAGCCGCGCTCCGAGCCTGACGTGACAGCGCTTTCTTTGTTGCAGCACTGTGCCCCTCGCGTTTTAGTGCTTTCCGAGCTGCTCGGGAGCGGCTTTGCGACGGTTTGCTCTTAGCTGCTGTTTTGCCCTTTTTAAGATCTCGGGACGCCTGCTTGCGAGTCTCCGTGGAAGTCTCTCCCTCTTTCGGAGGTGGAAGCTCCACTCCAGCGCGACGCGCCTTCGAGAGCCCGATGGCAATTGCCTGCTTGGTTGAGCGTGCCCCATGCTTTCCCTTCGCGAATGTGCTCGATTTCTTCTCGGACAAATTCACCCGCTTGTGTGCTGGGAGCCTTTCCTTCTCGCTTGTCTTGGTTCGCCCGTTCGAGCGTTTCCTTTTCCGGCATTGGAACTCCTTTCTTCTGGCCGCGGTTCCTGCATCGATCAGCTCACGAGCTGCTCGTCAATGGTTTCATAGAAATCGCCGTACCAGTGGCATCGGCCTTGCTCGCTGGTAGTTTCAGGTCTTGCGATTAGCCACTTTCCGGTGGAATGTGTTTTGAAACAGAAATTCGCGGTCGAAAGCGTATCGGACAAATACACTGATATCTAACAACGAACCTCGGGAGGATTGCGATGAAGAACGAACAATTGAATGAGCTTCTGTATCAAGCGCTTGAAACGGAGCTGGGCGGCGTGCAGATTTATACCACCGCCGTCAAATGCGCCATCAATGAAGACTTGAAGGAGGAATGGGAAGAATATCTCGAGCAAACCCAGAATCATGTTCAGATCGTTCAGGACACGATGGAAGCGCTCAAACTGGATCCGGAGGTCGAGACTCCCGGACGTCAAGTAGTGCGTCACATCGGAGAGTCGTTAGTTAAAGCGATGGAGATGGCTTTGAAGGCAGGCAACCCTGCGGCGGCGCAATTGGTGGCAGCCGAATGCGTCACGCTGGCTGAGACCAAAGACCACATGAATTGGGAGCTCATCGGCGAAGCGGCCAAGAAACTCAAAGCCGAAGAGGCCAAAGCGCTCAAGGCCGCTCACGAAGAAGTTGAAGAAGAAGAGGATGAGCATCTCTATCACACCGCCGGGTGGACGCGAGAGCTGTGGATTGAGTCGTTAGGACTACCCGCAGTGCTTCCACCTCCGGAAGAGGAAAAGGACGTCAAGACTGCGATTGGCGCCGCCCGAGCCAAGGCCGCTCGCGGAGACATGGCTGCCCGTCGCGTGCCTAACATGCGAGCCAGAAATTCGTGAGTGAGTTCAAACTTATCATTGCGAACGCGATCATGTGTGAGCAGCAACCAACGCGCTAATCTTTCATTCAGGGCGTGCACACGGTTGCAGGCGGCGGTCTGTGAGATTTGAGTAAACAGAGTGTGTGTGTATCGGAGAAGCAGATCGTGGAGTGGACCCCCATTGCCGATCAACACCTTCAAGTCTTTTGAATTCATCTTCAAGGCGCTGCCAGTGTTTTGTACTAACGCCTGATTAGTCGCTCCGTCGGCGCCAAGCACCACCGAAACACCCACTAACCCTTCGTTACCCACCACGCCGGCCTCAACACTCTCACCATTGTGCAGAGTGACTAGCAATGAAACCAAACCATCTAGAGGAAAGTAGACGTAATCCATAAGCTCTTCCGGCACATGCAGTACAGTACCTAACTCGAGCGGAACGGTTTCGATTTGCGCAGCGAAGAACCGACTTGCTTCGCTGTGCGGCAGCGCAGCCAGAATTTGGTTCGTACCATTAGTGCTCTCTTAGGAGAGATTAAGGCTTTGGCAGAAAGCCGATTGCAGTCCCCATCGGCTGCTGCACCCTGGAGCAAGATATTGTTGAGCAGCGCAGACTAGTGGTATAACCCCGCCATAATGGAGCCTGAGCCACAGATGGAGAACCGCTTGTTAGGAGCTCTCTTAAGCGGGGAGTATAAACGGCTTCTCCCTCATCTTCAGCGCGTTAACTTGTCATTGGGCGAAGTCGTTTATAACGCCAACTCGACAATTCGATACGTTTACTTTCCGGAAACTGCTGTGGTCTCAATGCTCGCCTACCTCGAGGACGGCTCGACGACCGAAGTCGGGTTGATTGGGCGAGAGGGTATGGTCGGCCTGACAATCTTTCTTGGTGGCGCCGCTACACATGATGAGGCTCTGGTCCAGATCGCCGGCTCCGCGATGCGAATGAAGTCTGAAGTATTCAAGCGAGCTATCAGTGTAGGCAGCCCGCTTCAAATTCTGCTTCTCCGATACACTCAAACATTTCTGGCGCTTATTAGTCAGTCTGCGGTCTGCAGCCAACACCATCCAGTAGAAGAAAGGCTTGCTCGATGGCTCTTGATGATGCACGACTACTCGCAGTCAGATAAGTTATCTTTAACGCACGAGGTGATTTCAGCGATGATGGGCGTGAGAAGGGCTGGCGTATCAGTTTCAGCACAAGCACTTACAAAAGCAGGGATCATCTCTACGCGCCGCGGGACGATAACTATTCTTGATCGTGAAGAACTCGAGTCGGCGGCCTGCGAATGTTACGGGGTGATAAGACAGGAATTCGATGAACTCTACTCAAGCCAGGCGACTGCCTTACGATTGGCTTAGATTCTGCTCGGTTGAGTCACCCGAGTCTTCACTATCAAGAAACGAAGTGGTCAGAACGTCGGCAACAATCGTCGCAAAAGGCTCACCAACTGCTGACTGTCTGCCAAATAGGTTTTGTAGTCGCCTCTGTCTACTTTATCTTTGCCTTCCATCGCCCCATTGAATTCCAGGGGAATAACGACTACTGGGACTTGGGTGTCCATGAGTAGACGATCACGTATCCTCCTGCCAACATCGAGGGCCTTGTCTGAACTCATTTGCTGGTTGACGAGGATCAGCCGAATTGAGAAGTCCTGCGCAGTTGCTTGCCGAATCGATTCCTCTTCGTTCGAGCCTACCACGATGCAATAACCTTGTTGGCGTAAGAACTCAATTAGCCCGTCGCGGACTTCATCATCATCATCCACCAGCAGAATGGTAGGTTGATCGCCCATGGTTTATTTTCTCGGCGGGGTAAGGTTAGCAGAGTCGACAACGTGAGATCTGTACGCCAAGCGACCAAGTTTCCAGATTTGTGAGTTGTGTACGCTAGCGTACGGAAGGGGCTTTTTCGCGGGACGTAAACTCCTACCATCAAACAAGCAGGGCGGCCGAGGACGGCAGAGGACCAACCCGACAGAGTGAACCTTCGACGGCTTCGGCCTTTAACCCTTAACCTTTAACCTTCATACCCTTACAGAGAAGGCTCCAGTGGGATCTCCTCGCACGGAGGTAACGGTAATGCCACTGAGTAAACTGCGAATCCTCTACATCGAGGACCACGACGACACTCGCGAGCTGGTCAAACTGGTTTTGGAGGAGCTGCACTACAGAGTAGCCACGGCCAATACAATTAAATCAGCCCTGATGCTGGCGTCTGAACAGGAGTTTGATCTCTATTTGCTCGACACCTGGCTGCCGGATGGCTCCGGCTTAGAGCTCTGCCGGCTGATTCGGGAGTTTGATCCTGTCACTCCAATCCTGTTCTATTCTGCGGCTGTTTATGATTCCGATAAAGCGAGGGCCCACGCAGCCGGCGCTCAGGGTTATCTCGCAAAACCCTGTGCTATTTCGGAATTGCAGCAAATGGTATCGACGCACATCAAACGACCTCGCGCACATCCAGGCCCGGTAGAATCACAACGCCCTTTAGCTGTCCGGGTTCAGTGAAGCCGAATTAAAGCATCCGCATGCCGACGATAATTACTCGACGCATTCTCTATGTTGAGGATCACGACGACACTCGGGATCTCGTGACGCTGGTTCTGCAAGACTGCGACTACGACGTAACCACCGCTCAAACCATCGATAGCGCCTTGCAGTTAGCGCGCGCAGAAAGGTTCAACCTCTATTTGCTCGACTCCTGGCTTCCCGACGGTTCAGGTATTGATCTCTGCCGGAGAATTCGCGAGTTTGACGGTCATACCCCCATAATCTTCTATTCAGCAGCGGCCTATGAAGCCGACCGGGAATCGGCCTTGAGCGCCGGAGCGCAAGGCTATCTAACGAAGCCAGCCTCATTCAAAGACCTGTGCGGTCTCGTGGCCAGCCTTATCTCCGAACACAGAGATGGTTCGCAGCGGAAATCCGGACCCTTACCGCGCTCTCGGTTTTCGTCTGAAACTGAAGGTTGAGCCTGTATCCGATCGCGCAGGCCACAAAGCGTGAAATCCAAGACCTATGATCCACAAGAGAATTACGCCTACCAGACTCAATACCAGCCAAAACTTCCAGTAGTGGTTGAAAGCTTGCCGCCATCCTGGCTCGACTGAGTGTGCGAGGTTCACGTTTAGCACCGGCGAAGTCGCGAGTCGCGATAACACCTGAATGAATAGATACCAGACGAAAGCGTAAGCCCAAGCGCGCCGATCCATTCCCACTCTTTTGATCGCCACTACTCCGACCAGGATCCCGCCGACATGGGCCAGCGTGGAAGATAGAAATACTCCATAAGCCAGCACCACATAGATCAACCAGACAACCAGCCCTGGAACCATCCAAATCACCGCTACACGAATCAAGAGCGAGTGATTGAGAAACATTCCGATAGCCAGGACCAAATTGCCGATATTGCACATCCAAAGCATGTTTCCCAGCTCATTGATTCGCCAGTAGTGAATGGTCTGAGCGACAAAGAAGATGAGTGGCAGGAATCCGAGCGCGCGGAAGTGTGAATCTGTCAGTTTGTTTACTGGCAAATCTGAAGTCCTCTGTCTTGTTTTTTCTTAACCCCTTGCTCGCGCCTCCGTAATTTTCGTTTAGAATACCATTTCGCGAATTGGAAAGCTGAGAATCAATCAGAACTGTGTTACAACGATAGTCAGTCGTACAACCCTAAGACGAAATGACTTCACTCGAAGACTTACTAGCCAAGTCCATTCCTGAGTTGCGAGAACTATTTCTTGAGCGCCAGCGGCAGGTGCCGAAAGGCTTCCTCGAAGCGCTCGAAGTAGACACGCGTCAAGGAGCACATCAACTGGCGAAACGCATACGTCAGCGGAGACGCGGCAATCGCGCTGAGGGTCAACGCCTGCATTCATTGCTGCGATTTGAAATTGAACTCTGGAACGAAGGCTTCAGCTTCGTCGCCGGCGTAGACGAAGCGGGAATGGCACCGTTGGCGGGGCCCGTCGTTGCTGGAGCAGTGATTCTTCCTCGCAATTACAAACTCCGCGGACTGAATGATTCAAAGAAGATTCTGGATCCGGAAATGCGCCTCGAGCTGGCTGAACAAATCAAGCTAGATGCGCTGTGCTGGTCATTTGGATTCGCTGAAGTTGAAGAAATAGACAAGATCAATATCTACCACGCAGGCCTTCTGGCAATGCAGAGGGCCTTTCAGGGCCTCAGTTGTGTGCCAGACTTCGTGCTAGTCGACGCGCGGCGGATACCGAATTGCCCCGCTCCCCAACGCGGGATCATTCGCGGGGATGCTCTCTCAGCCAGCATCGCAGCGGCCTCCATCATCGCCAAGACCACTCGCGACGCCCACATGCTCCAGCTTGACAGCCTGTATTCAGGTTATGGCTTCGCTTCTCACAAAGGTTATCCAACACCTGAACACTGTCGAGCGCTCAAAGAACTTGGCGCCCTACCGATCCACAGAAGGAGCTTCGCCCGCGTTCGTGAAGTTCTTGGACTCGACCCAATCCAACCTCAGCTTTTCGAGGACACTCCAGCTGAAGCGATACCTGAGAGCGCTGCCGCGTCCGCAAATTAGAATTGTGTCCGTTTCGAAATAGTTAAAGAATCTCCTTAAGTTATTCGCATCGCCATGGCACTAACTGAGTACAAGAAGAAGCGAAAGTTTGATAAGACGCCCGAACCGGGACCGGAGAAGAAACGGACGAAGACGGGGCGTCTTTTCGTCGTGCAAAAGCACCGTGCGACGCAGCTTCATTACGATTTCCGTCTCGAGGCCGATGGAGTACTGAAGTCCTGGGCCGTCCCCAAAGGCCCCTCACTCGATCCCACTGTGAAGCGTCTGGCAATGCAGGTTGAGGATCATCCGGTTGACTATGCAAAGTTCGAGGGTGTGATTCCGGAAGGCGAATACGGCGGCGGTACGGTGATGGTTTGGGACTATGGAACTTATAAGCCCCTAGAGACTGATGATGTCGCCGCTGCCTTGAGGAAGGGCGAACTCAAGTTCACGCTGGACGGAGAGAAACTGAAGGGCTCGTGGGTACTTGTGCGAACGCGGGACCGGCAGTGGCTGCTGATGAAGCACCGAGACTATTACACGACTGAAGAAGAGGTAGCAGAGATCGCGCCTGTCTCCATCCTCACTCGTCGCTCGCTGGCCGAAATAGCGGAAGACGAGGGTGGCAACGTCGCCAAAGCCGCTACTGGTGACCCGAAGAAGATTCCACGTCGAACGGGAGTGAAGCGGCGCAAGAAGGGTAGCAAGAAAAAGGTCTGGCACAGCAATGCGGGTTAGCTGAGGTTCTGCTTTAAGTCATAACTCAGTCATAACCGCCAAGACGCCAAGACCGCCAAGAAGACAAGACAAGCGTTTGAATCTGCGCACGTCGAGGCGTGCCTACTCACAAGATCCCAATCACACAATCTGATTCACGCTCCCAACCACAGCTGGAGTGGTGGTTCATATCTTGAGTGGTTCACATCCTGTGGGTCAGATCTCGTCCCCATCATCTCTTGTCTTAACCCGTCTCGTGTCTTCTGTCTTCCTGTCTTTCTTCCCGCCTTCTTGGCGTCCTCGGCGTCTTGGCGCTTATCACGACAACAAACCTTCATAAGACAAACGCCCATCGACGATGCGTGCAGCGCTGGTGTAGGCGTGATTCTCAACCCGTGTCTCATCAACAATGTGATTCACGACTACGCCAATCGACTTTAGGTAATCTGAAATCAGGCTGCGATGACAACGCCACCAGACAGCTTCGGCACACATAATTGCCGCGCGACCCTCGCGCGACAGCTCAAGTAACTTCTCAATCCCCTTCCTGAATTCTTCCGTGTCCACGTGATCGGCATAGGCCCGGAAAGAAGGATTCTTCAACGCGATGTTCTTCGAGTTTGGCGAAGGCTTGCGGCGGCCGCCGAGTTCGGGCTGGTGATGGTAGGTTACGCCGATGGCCCCGAGGGATTCTGAGAGTTGTCCCTTGTTGAATTGAGGATGACGTCGCGAACCGGGAAAGCTGCGCACGTCGACCAGGTTGCGGATCTCATGCGCAGCTAGAATTTGGTTGAACTCTTCAGCTGAACGAGTTGAATGCCCAACCGTCCAGACCACCAACTCCGTCGAAATGTTTGGAAATTCGGCCATCCCATTTTGCAGATGATTGCTGAGCTGCGCCATTTCGCAAGTCGAAGTCAGTGCTCAAGTCACGTTAGCTTGCTGTAGATTGAATGAGTTTACCAACTTGGAAGCTTGCAGATCTTGAACCATCCTGCCTGTCTTAAACCCTTAACAGAAAACATCAACTGTCTGCTTGCCGACCTCTGAGCTGTTACGTCAACTTTGACTTGTGCCTTGACTCGACGAGTCGCCACCTCAAGCGAAGCCTTAAAGATAAGTCTCAAGTTTGAACTGACCTCGTTTCGCCAACAGCGGCTTCCACAAATCACCCAAACGCTTCACCCGTGCCGGCACGTTGCTGATACGGAAGTCCTGGATCTTTAGCCCGCGCTCCAACTCTTTCCAACTGACCGGCGTTGAGACTGATGCCCACGGTGTCGGTCGCACAGAATAGATAGACGCGAGCGTTCGTCCCCAGGAGTTTTGGTTGTAATCAACCAGCACCCTTCCCTTCGGACGCTTGGAAACCTGGTAGACCGCAGTCAGCAGCTCCGGAGAATGCGATGCAAGGGCATGCGAGAACTCTTTAGCGAATGCCCACACCTGGCCCTGCGTCGGGCCCCGAACGATTGGTACGTAGACATGAATGCCTTTGGAGCCAGTAGTCTTTGCGAAGCTCGGTATCTTTAGCGACTCCAGCGCCTGCCGCACAAGCAGCGCCGCTTCCACCACCTTTCCAAAAGTCGCGCCTGGCACCGGGTCTAAATCGAAGTGCAAATAGTCGGGCCGATCGACGTCGTCGCAGCGTGCGTACCATTGGTTAAGATCAATGCAGCCAAGATTGATTACCCACAGTAGCGACGGCAGGTCCTGAATCATCGGGAAGTCGATGACGTTTCCGGAGGAGTGCTCGATGTTGCAGATCTCAATCCAATCAGGTCGCGGAAAAGGGGCGCGCTTCATGAAGAAAAACTCCCCTGCAGCGCCATTCGGATACCGCTTCATCACCATTGCCCTGTCCACCAGATGGGGCAGCAGCACGTGCGCGACGTCAGCGTAGTACTGGATCAAATCCCTCTTGGTGATTCCGAGCTCCGGCCAGAAAGGTTTGTTCAAGTTAGTTAGCTTGACGATGCGTCCCTTGAAATCCAGCTCCAGTCCTACAGCCGATTTGGGAATCGTGAGCTTTGCAGGTGTTGTGGGAATCCGTTGTGCCCGGCTTGTCCGCACGATCGTGGCGGGGTGGTAATCGCGCGTCGCAGGCTTCGCTTTGGGCATTTCCTAAGGTAACACTTTATGCTGGCGACTGTTAAAGAATAACTTCAAGTCGATTCGGTCAGATCTTCAATCTCCTTCTCGATTGCTCCTAAACCCTTTTGCAGAACTTCACGATGAGCACTGTGTTTCGCTCGGTCGAGCTGATCCAGAAGACGCGAGCGAGAGAGCCTTAGCGACTCCAACTGCCCTCGGCGCGCGCGGGCTTCCGCCGAGTTGTCGGGTCGGCCAGTTTCCACCGGCCGTTGGTTCCCTTCCTCGATCTGCGATTCGACTCCTTTGCTTTCCCAACCTCGAGCCATGTTTCATCTCCAACGAATTCATTTCGTGTTAGTTCGTGTGAATTCGTGGATCGTTCTCCTCGAATCCAGCAACAGCGATCCACGAATTCACACGAATAGACACGAACAGGCCAAAACTGTCTGTGTCTAGATTCAATCTAAACGCGACCTCCAAAGTTCCTCACACCGTTGAACCATCTCGGATAATCGCATTCTTAGGAACGAGGATTATTCCATCTCGAATGAAGTAAGAGCCTCCGTCACCATCCGCGTCGAGAATACCGGCTTCATTCAGAAGTTTTACGTTGCGACCGATGCGCGCGTTCTTATCGATTATGGCTCGTTTGATAATTGTGTCTTCACCAACGCCAACTCGAGGAAGGCCGCCTGCCAGATCGTTCCGCATCTCTTCGAACGATTGATAGTAGTCCGCGCCCATCATGAACGAGACGTCGAGATGCACGCCTTTCGAAATCCGACTTCGCAAACCCACCACGGAGTTGGCGATCGTAGCGCCGCTGATTATGCAACCCTCACTAACGATGGAATCGCGAATTTCCGACTGGTCGATCTTTGATGGAGGTAGATAGCGGGCCCTGGTGTAAACGGGAGCTGCGGCATCAAATAAATTGAACTTGGGAATCTTTGACGCCAGATCCAGATTCGCTTTGTAGAAGGAAGTGATCGTTCCGATGTCTTCCCAGTATCCATTGAATGCAAAGGCCTGCACTTTCCCCGACTTGATCGCACCGGGGATTACTTCCCTGCCGAAATCGATCCACGTGGGATCCTCTGCCAGCAGTCTCTCCAGTTGATCGTATTTGAAAACATAGATTCCCATTGACGCGAGAAATGGTCGCACACGTGCTTCGTCGGCGCTCAAACCGAAACTCGTAGTGTCAACGCGCATCGACTCCAACTCCTGGCCTTTTGGCTTCTCTTTGAATTCAACGATACGCCCGTCTTGATCGGTCTTCAACAAACCGAAGTCGCTTGCAGATACAGGATCGGTTGGAATCACCGACACCGTGACATCGGCATCGGTCTCATGGTGGCGCGTGAGGAAGTCGCGATAGTCCATGTGATAGAGATGATCGCCCGAGAGAATGAGTAGAGTATCGATACCCCAGTCTCTGATGTGCGGAAGCACCTGTCGTACGGCATCAGCAGTGCCTTGAAACCATTGCGGACTATCGGGAGTCTGTTCCGCTGCGAGAATTTCAACAAAGCCATCTGAAAAATGTGAAAAGCGATAGGTCTGAGCAATGTGACGATTGAGCGACGCGGAGTTGTATTGCGTCAGCACAAACATTCTGAGCACGTCAGAGTTGATGCAATTCGAGATCGCTACATCCACCAGTCGGTATTTACCGCCCAGCGGAACGGCCGGTTTTGATCGCTGCTGAGTAAGCGGAAAGAGACGCGTTCCAGCGCCTCCGCCGAGAATTACTGCGAGCAGTTTACGGCTTGCGGGCATTTGTTCTTTTCGTTGACTGGGATTTGAAAACTGAACCGAGGATAGACGGAAAGCTATTGGTCTTTCAAGATCGGGCCGGAGTTTGAGCGGTGGCGGGCCGACTTAGTGAAAAAACAGATCCACGAAATCACACGAATCAACACGAAAAGACGCCTTTGTTCGTGTGGTTTCGTGTAAGTTCGTGGATCGCTCGCGGGCTTCACCGAGGGAACAGAGACGGGGTTCTGTCGCTTACAACTCAATACGCCGCCGGCGCCCCGCTGGTCAACGGTCTACCACCAGCGGCTTCCTGGGCGATCTTTACGCCGACACTGGCGCCGATGCGCGTGGCACCCGCCTCCACCATTTTGCGCGCGTCGTCCAGACCCTTAACGCCACCGGAGGCCTTCACGCCAAGCTCTGTTCCAACGGTGCGTCTCATTAAAGCAATATCGGCTACGGTAGCTCCACCTTTTGAGAATCCGGTTGAAGTCTTTACAAAGTCGGCGCCAGCCTTCTTAGCTGCCAAACAAGCACGCACTTTCTCGTCATCCGTTAATAGTGCGGTTTCAATGATGACTTTGCAGATCGCTTCGTATTCATGCGCAACTTCGGCGACCAGGTGAATATCGTGCTCAACCAGGCAATCATCGCCGCTCTTGAGCGCACCGACATTTATCACCATGTCGACTTCACTTGCGCCATCGAGTATCGAGCGACGTGCTTCATACGCCTTCACATCGGAGAGAGTCGCTCCCAGCGGGAACCCGATCACCGTGCAAACCGGAACGCCGCTGCCTCGCAGATGGCACGCCGCGGCGCGCACCCAGGTGGGGTTAACGCAGACTGACGCGAAGCGATAACGCGCGGCTTCTTCGCAGAGATGCTTGATGTCCTCATCGGTAGCCTCGGGTTTCAGCAACGTATGATCAATCAGACTGGCCCAATCGCGAGCGGATCCGGTTTCGCCGAGAACGAGTCCGATGCGCGACGCACCGGCATCAACTACGCGGTGCATTCGCTCGGGGCAGCGATTGAAACACTCGGAAGTGCAGCCGCACATCGCCGCCTGATCATTTCCGTCGCCATTCAGTCGCGCGACGATCGCGTCAGTGATCTGCTCGATGAGAAGTTCGAGATCGCCGTTATGTGAGCTGTTGTTAGCCATTGCTGCTTAATACTGCAGTTGTCGCCTACCTTAAAAATCAATTCAGTTTGAACGAGTCAAAGAATTTAGAAACTGCTTCCTGACGAAGCTTCCTGGCATCCGCGGGAAGATTTGCAGCACGAGGCATTACGACGATTAGTTGGTACAACCTACGCTGAACCCAGAAAGCTCTCGCCGACAAGACCAAGTCACCGGGCAGTTCGACGAACCACTCCCGCCCCGCGTAATTAGCCAGGCTAATCTGATCCTCTCTTACCAACTTACCTCGGGCTGTAGAAATCGCATTGTCACGTGCGCCGTCGAGCATTGCTTTGATTGTTGACGGGTCGCTGACTACCTCAGGAAAGTCTCCATACATCGCACCGTAAACGGCTGTGCCGGTTTTCACGATGAACGTGTAATTCTCAATCTTTCCGAGTTTCGTATCAACGGATTGCTTTTCTTCGGCAGGCCTACCCGGCATGAGAATGGTAAAGCCAGCACTTGGCGGCGAGATCTTTTGCCATGCCTTGGGATCTTCCCCGATCAGAGCAGTTTGCTGCCCAGCCGCCGAAATGAAAGCCCAGGAGAGAATAAGCAGGCAGTACGCAAGGGTTTTCACGAGCTCATTCTACCATGTCACCGCACCGGCACTAGTTAACCAGGCAGAAGCCCAATGCGAGGAGGGTTTGCTCCCGAGGTTCACCTTATTCTCTATCTGGTTGGAACTTCCCAAAGCATCGCGCGATCATTGCGAGCGCCCGTTGTCAGCCTGCGGCCATCCGGACTAAAAGCGACGGGATAACGAGCTTCGGCAAGCGTCGCGAGTAACGCTCCATTCTTCGCATCCCAAATATTCACGCCCTTGTCGTTGGTGGTGACCAGCAGCGACCCATCAGGACTGAACTTCACGAACACTGATTTGTTTCCGGTAGAAGCAAGCGTGGTCGCAGCTTCACCAGTCTTCACGTCCCAAATCTTCCCGGCCGAGAGCTTGTCGTGTGAAGCCGTCGCCAGGAGTGACCCGTCGGGACTGAACGTGGCGTCGGTTGTGTCAGTCTTGAGAAGTTTGAACTTCATCTCACCGGTTGTGGCATCCCACAGCCTGGTGTCGCCAAGGTAGAAGGTCGCAACCGTTTTGCCATCTGAACTGAACTCGAAACTCTTAATGAGATTCTCGAGCCAACCCTTTTTTGCCACTTCGCCTCGGAGCTGCCCTGTCTCCGCGTCCCAAAGCTTCATCCCACCTTCCTGCTCCACCGTTAGAAGCGAACGGCCGTCAGGACTGAAACTTGCCCGATAGATTCGTTCCTTGTTGACGACTGTAGTTTTTAGTTTGCCCGTTGCAGCGTCCCAAATCTTCGCCGACTTGTCGCCATTAATGGTGAAGACCAGTTGGCCGTCGGCACTAAATCCAGTCTGTAGGGCGAGGAAGTGTCGCGAGCCACCCAGGAACACGACTTTCAACAACTCTTTAGCGCCACTGTTTTGCGTGTCGTGGTTCAACTTGAAGCGTTCTTCTCCATTCGCAACATCGGAGACTGCAACGATGTCATCTTCCCGCTCTGACAAAACCGTGCGCCCATCCGGGCTAAACGCTACTGGGCCGAACTCCTGTTCGTAGGTAAAACCCGACTTCAATCTTGTCTCGAGATCGCGCTTTCGTCCGGTTATCGTCGCTCTCGACTCCCAGGTGTCGACGCTCCAGAGGCGTACGCTCTTGTCGAGATAGTCGCGAGTTGCGGCGGTGCGTCCGTCAGGGCTGAAAGCAAATCCACTGATTCCCTCTTTGCCGCCTGTTAGGGTCGCTTTAAGCGCGCCTGTTTCAGTGTCCCAAACAGTGATCGTCCGTTTGGTGCCACTCATAGCCACCAACTTGCCGTCCGGGCTAAACGTTATCAGAGCCTGACGACCGACAAAGCGAGACGGCCCTTTGTAATCAGGAAGCACTGCAATCAAACGCAATGGCAATTTGTCTGATGCTTCCGCCGCTAACGATAACGAGGGTGATTGTTCCTGGCCCATCACATCGGCCATTCCCGTTGAACCGATGCTTACGGCAGTTGCCAGAATTAAGAACAGAGAAGTCATTCGATACATATTTCTACTATCCTTTTGGATTGTGAACCTGGGAAAGGTTATCGCTGATACTGACGTTCGATCGCTTCGATCTTGGAAACTCGTTTGCGGTGTCGGTCCTCTTTGATTTCCGTTGCAAGCCAGGCGCCGACAATCTCGCGCATCTGGGCACTATTGATGGTCTTGCTGCCAAGTGAGAGAACATTGGCGTCGTTATGCTCGCGCGAGTTGCTAGCCACCTCCACCGAGTAGCAGGCCGCCGCACGCACTCCGGGAACCTTATTGGCTGTCATCGCGCTGCCGACGCCTGCTCCATCGATAACGATTCCCAGATCAGCCGAACGTTCGGATACGGCACGCGCAACGGCATGAGCAAAGTCTGGATAATCGACGGCGTCTTCCGAGTTGGTTCCAAAGTCATGGACACGATGACCCAAGTCAATTAAGAAGTCTTTGAGGTCTTCTTTCATCTTGAAGCCACCATGGTCGGCGCCGACGGCAATCATTCTCGATGCCTGGGAACCACGTCGCGGGGCGCGGCGAACTAGCTCAATCATTCTTTCGCTTACGATGTCGGCGGCCAGCGGCGTGAGCCGCGCTCCTTCAGCTATTCGGAGCACCGAGCCAGACGGAAGATCGCGAACATCATCTTCAGTGATTACCTTCTTCGACGATTCATCGCGGGTGGGCTGCACCTCAGATCCTGAACGTATTGGGGCCACATCAATGAAATGGCTCGAGGTCTGAGACGCGGGCGGTGAGTCAGAAGACGCAGCTTTGTCGAGGACATCGCGAACGAGTGCTCGGATACGATCTCGATTGGAAGATTGATCCATGGTGGTCAGCCTCGGCTAATTGTCCGACACACTTTATTAGTTTGTCGTTGGTTACGTAACCAACAACCAGACCCTTACATCGCACAACGTGGAAAAGGGTTAATTGCCTTACAGACTGTGGAATCCTTCCAACGTAACCGACGACAAACTAAAGGAAGCCCGATTAAGTGACGGTGCACCTTTTTGGAGTGCGCTGACCTTACAACCACGCCAGCCGGGCAGCCCGGCTGGGGACCCCGGTGTCAGCGCTTTGGTCGTACGCGACCTGTCGCGGCTATCGTGGGTTGCATTCTAGCGAAACAACGGCGTCAAGCCGCCTCGGACCAAACCGGCGGCAGGACGCCGCACTCCAAAGGGTTGCGCTGCCCCGTTTAGATCGGCGCTGACGTTGCTCATCGACAAACTAAAAAAGTGTGTCGGATAGAAAAAGCCCTGACAGGCCGGCGCGTTTCAAAGTCAGGCTTCGTCTCTCAAGTCGAGCAGTCGCCCACTGGCGGCGACGACCTTGTTGTTGCTAATAGTGAAATCAGCACGACCTACGTAAATCCCACTCTTACCAACCTGAAAGAGCAGGGTTTCCTTGCCCGATGGCTGTTTCACGCTGACAGGTTTCTCCATGAAAGTGTGCGTGTGACCGCCGGCGATGTAGTCGATTCCATCCACCTTCGCTGCGACTTGAGAATCACCGACCTGCCCTACCCGCGCTTCGGTGTAATAGCCAAGGTGTGACATGCCTACGACTAAGGCGCAACGCTCCGTTTCTCGTAGCGCTTTAACGACCTCTTGCGCTGACTCGATCGGATCGCGGTAGGTGACGCCCGCGAAATTCGCAGGCGTGATTAATGACGCCGGACTGATTCCCAATCCAAATAATCCGACGCGAACTCCGCCAAGTTCACGCACCACATATCTTTTCACTTTGCCTTCCAGCGGTGTTCCGCGCACATCGTAGTTAGCTGACACAAAATCAAAATTCGCAAACTTCATAGCCGCGACGAGCGCTTCTACGCCGTTATCAAATTCATGATTCCCAAGTGTCCCGACGTCATACCCTATTTCCGACATCGCCTTGTATTCAACTTCGCCTTTGTAGAAGTTGAAGTAAGGCGTGCCTTGAAATACGTCGCCCGCATCAATCATTAGAGTATTAGCATTTTCCTTTCGAACACGTTTGACGAGGGTTGCTCGACGGGCCACACCTCCCTTGCCCGCGTTGAGCTTATCGTTAGCAGGCACCGGATCTATCTGCGAGTGAGTGTCGTTGGTGTGAAGAATTGTAATCAGGATTTCGCTCGGATTTCGCTGCGACACGGCCGACTGACCCGACTCAAGAGTCCGGCCAATAGAAAATCCCAGTTCAGTGGGACGAACGATTAGAGCCGCACCAAAGACTGCGGTCGAGGTAAGAAACTTTCGACGTGTAATCATTCCGGCTTCGGCTCCGGCTTAACTTCATCGACTGAAGTAAAGCGGTCGTCCACGGCTACTTTGATAGGACGGCCCGCCGCCGTCTCTGCCTTCACGTAGTCCATGAGCGCGTCGCGCATCGTGACGCCAATCGGTTTGACATTCTTTCCTTCCTGGAGGATCCGGTAACGCCCACTCGCACTTTGCACCAGGTAGTCAATGGTTACGATTTTATACGTCGCCTGGGGGTCGATGGCGATCTCTTGTGCATCTTTGCCAAGTATCACAGCACTGACCATTTCGGGCCGATTCTCAGCGTTTGTGCGGTATTTGATCCGAGCCCCGGATTGCGTATCCCGACCAGCCGTAACAGCGCCGAGGAGTCTCAGTAACTGCTCACCTGTTAATTCAATCTCAACGAGCGCGTTCTCAAAAGGAAGCAACTCAAAAATGTCTGCGGCCCGCAGTTCGCCGGCTGCAATTGTGTTTTTGCGCAAGCCGCCGCTGTTGGTGATCAGAACCAGTACGGGCTTGCCCAGTCGGATACTTGCTTGAGCACGGAGGCCATCGGTCACGAAGTTGCCCAGATTACCCGAGCCCACGGGGCCCTTCGTCAGATCCTCTGCCAGCCGTCCGATCACGGTTTCCAGCGTGCGTACCTTCGCGACATAAGGCGCAAGCATTTTTTCAACTGCGGGATCGTCCGGAATGCTCGAATCGATGAGCGTCTGGCTAACTCGTGGTTCGCGGGCCGGCGCCGTCGCAGTCGATTGGCCCTGGCTCACGCACGGTGCGGGTGAGCACGGTTGAAGGGCGGCGTGTTGCTGAGCTAATACCGACGGCGAAAACGGCACCACAAGCGCGCAGAGCAAGAACACAATCGCCCATCTGGTGGGCATGAGGCGAAAACTCACAGACGTTTTTGTTTTATCTGCGTCGAGATTCGATTTTGACATTGACCTTAAGGGAAGAGCTTGCATAGTATGTCGCACCACAGGCTCAATACGCAAAGGCTGCATGGTTCAGCCTCGAGTAACAAATAATTTCCACAATTGACAGGAGATACGCTTGGCTACGTCTTCCGCGCAGATCCAATCCGAATTCAGCAACCCCAATCTGGAAGTGTTGCTTTCCGAGCAACAGATTCAAACTCGCATCAAAGAGTTAGGCGCCGAGATCACCCGAGATTACGCCGGGAAGAATCCGCTGCTGATTGGTGTGCTTAAAGGCGCTTGTTTCTTTCTCAGCGATCTCTTACGGGCAATCGATACGCGCCTGGGCATCGAGTTCATGGCGATATCAAGCTACGGCTCGTCAACGCGGACCTCAGGAGAGGTGCGCATCCTTAAGGACCTGGACGTTCCGGTTGAAGGCCGTGATCTGATCGTGGTCGAGGACATCGTTGATACCGGACTCACGCTCTCCTACCTTCTGGCAAACCTGAAGTCGCGCGGCGCGGCCAGTGTAAAGCTCGTGGCGCTGCTGGATAAGTTTGAGCGACGCGAACGAGATGTGAATATTGACTATCTCGGCTTCCAGATCCCCGATCATTTTGTCGTGGGCTATGGATTGGACTTCGCCGAACGCTACCGCAACCTCCCTTTCATAGCGGTATTGAAGAATCCGGAGGTATGACGTCCCTATAAACCTTTGCTAGCTGGAGCAAGTTTGGCCACGCATACGATCCACCAAATCACACGAAACAACACGAAAACCTTTTGGTGTGATTTTGTGTGAATTCGTGGATCGTCCACTTTCTAAGGAGAACTTGTGATGAAAAAGCAGCCTCTAATCCTGATCGGCATCATCCTGTTATTTGGAACGCTCGGCGTCGGTCAACAAGACTTTTCCAAAGTTGAGATCAAGGCCACCAAAGTCGCCGGCAACGTGCACACGCTGCAGGGATCGGGCGGAAACATCGGCGTCTCAGTTGGATCAGACGGCATACTAATCGTTGACGATCAGTTTGCGCCTCTGGCTGACAAGATCAAAGCCGCACTGAAGACGCTGGGCGACGGTAAGCTTAAGTTTGTCCTTAACACACATTGGCACGGTGACCATACGGGTGGGAATGCCGCATTCAGTCCCGATGCGCCGATCATCGCTCATGACAACGTGCGCAAACGTATGTCCACCGAGCAGAAGTCTGAGGTCTTTAAACGCACCACCCCTGCTTCACCCAAAGAAGCGTTACCAGTTCTCACGTTTGGTCAATCCGTCTCGGTGCATTTCAACGACGAAGAGATCAAGGTAATCCACTTCCCGCAGGGTCACACCGACGGCGACAGCGTCATTTTCTTTACCAAGTCAAACGTCGTCCACATGGGCGACGATTACTTCGCCGGGAGATTCCCGTTTGTAGATCTGGACAGCGGCGGTTCTGTTCAGGGACTGACCAAGAATATCGGCGACATTATCGGGAGACTGCCCGCGGACGTGAAGATCATACCCGGCCACGGGCCTATTTCTTCACTTGATGATCTGAAGCTTTATCACCGCATGCTGGTCGAAACGACCGACGTCGTACGAAAGAAAATGGCCGCTGGTAAAACTGTAGAACAGATAAAAACTGAGGGCCTACCAGACGAGTGGAAGGCGTGGGGAGTTGGATTTATTAAGACTGATCTTTGGCTGGAGACGATCCACAAGAGTCTGTCGCAGAAGCAGGCGACCAAATCAAGACCACATACGCATTCACCCGGCACCACTCACCACTAATGATCGCTTTTTGGAGTGCGCCGGCAGAGCGAAGCGGCGACGGCGCACTCCAAAAAAGGCCGCCAATTAGAACGTCATGCCGTAGAAAGCAAAAAACGCGTTATTGCCACTGCCTTGATTGGCAATGGCGTAACCCGCTGATAGCGACCCGTTGCGCGGCGTCGTGACGTAGAAGCTGGGTGAGACGAAACCGAACCGACTGTAGCCACTGAACCAGTCAACAATAAAACCCGTCTGCTTCGAGAGCGGCTGCTCATAGGCGACAATCGCGCCCGTTCTGGTTCCGTCATCGCTCGTAGAGTTAAGCAGCGTGTATGCCCCGCCAGTGAATCGAGGTCCATAGGTCCCCTTAAACTGTTTGCTCATTACCGAATAACATTGTCCCAAAGTGCGTGTGCCCGTGCGATGTGTTATGGGGACAAACCAGATACAACCAACAGCTGAAGCTATTCCTCTTGACTCGTTCCTGTAAAACTGCCACTTTGCGTTCGGTTGCAACTCCATTGGTCGCGTCCCGCGAGGTACGCGCGTGTAAGACACGTTGACGCCAACTTCGACGTCGTGTCCGACTCCCACAACAGCGCGCGGCAAGTAATTCTGAAAAGAGTTGTCGCTTCTGCGCCAGGCGTAGTTGGTAATGAAGTCCATCTCCAGATACACGTCTTTGGCCGAAACAACTCCGGATGACGGAACGCTCATTACCGTTGATTGGGCCGAAGCGCGGACCCCTATCAGGAGGACAAGCAGAACGAGATGGGGTACGACCAATTTAGGGGGTTTCATGGTCATAAGGAAACGCTCGTTTCTTGGGGGGACGCACTATACCTGCAGTTGCTTTCGGCGACAAGGAAAGTTGGTCAATTGGAAGTATCTGAACAGGAGCATCCAGATTGGCTGGTCACTTGAGTTGAGCGAGGAAGCTCCTTCCGGCAGTTAGCGTCAGACCAAAGTTCTCAGCGATAGTTTGCCCGATGTCTGAAAGAGAGTCGCGGGTACCAAGATTGACTCCCGGCCGGGAGGCCTTTCCATAAACCAGCAAGGGTGCATATTCGCGAGTATGATCGGATCCGGGAAAGGTGGGATCGTTCCCGTGATCGGCGGTGATGATCATGAGGTCATCTCCCCGCATGGCTGCCTGAATCTCGGGCAGGCGGTTGTCGAAGTGCTCGAGAGCCCGGGCAAAACCTTCAGTATCGCGGCGATGCCCATAGAGCATGTCAAAGTCGACGAGGTTGGAGAAAATGAGTCCGTGAGATTCTTTCTTTAGGGCGTTGATGGTTTGATCGATCGACTGTTCGTTGTTTTTGGCAGTCAGATCCTGAGTTACGCCACTCGAATCGAATATCGAGGCAATCTTTCCCACGCAGACCACGTCGAGTCCTTCATCTTCGAGCGCCACCAGAAGATTCTCCGGTGGCGGCGGCACCGCATAGTCGTGACGATTCTCGGTCCGGTAGAAAGCACCTGGCTCACCCAGGAAAGGTCGTGCAATCACACGTCCCACTTCGTGCTCACCGTCAAGCATCCTCCGCGCCGTCTCGCAGATTTCGTAGAGCTTGGGGAGCGGAATTATTTTTTCATGAGCGGCGATTTGAAACACTGAGTCGGCTGACGTGTAAACAATCGGCTTGGCGGTTCGGTAGTGTTCATCTCCCAGCTCTCTGATGATTTCAGTCCCCGACGCCGGAATATTTCCGAGTATTCCCGGGACCCCAGTCTCTCTCACAAACTGCTCGATAATCTGCGGAGGAAATCCTTGTGGATATGTTGGGAACGCGCGGTCGAGGATTATCCCGGCCATTTCCCAGTGACCGGTGGTGGTGTCCTTTCCATTCGAACGCAAAGCACAACGCCCGAAAGAACCCTCCGGCTGGGGTAATGGCGGCGTGTTTCTCAACGGCCGAATGTTTCCCAACCCATAGCGGCGCAGATTCGGCAGATGTGGCTCGCAGGAAGCAAGGATGTGACCGAAAGTGTCTGAACCTTTGTCTCCCCACTCCTCGGCGTCTGGCATCTCTCCAATGCCGGCGCCGTCGAGGACGATTAGTGCTATGCGGTTGAAAGGATGGTTATTGGTCATGTGCCGAGGTCATTTTCCATTTCTCATTTTCCATTTTCATTCGCGATTCGCAAATTGTTTCGTGTGCGTTCGTGTTACTTCGTGGATCGTTCTCTTGTCTCAGGCGAACGACGATCCACGAAACAACACGAAGCACCACCAAACTAGATTCGGAAGAGCGTCGACTCATTTTGAAACGAATCCGCGAATGAGAAATGAAAATTGAGAAATGAAAAATGAGAAATGGAAACTGGTCTTGCCCACCCTCAGGCCTTTTCTCCGCTCGGATCTTCTACCCTTTGGGTGCGTAGTAGCCTTCGCGAGCGCGAACCTGCGGCTTATCAGTAAGCCCTCGCACTTCTATGCGAATAGCTCGAAACTTTCCGTCACGCGCTTTGTTGGTAGGATAGTAACCCAGACTGTATTGAGTACCGATTTCTGCAGCCACCTGATCAAACGCCGTACGCGCGTCCTGCAAACTCGCAGCCGCGAAATTCTTCCCGCCGGTGGCCTTGGCTAAGTCGTTCATCTCTCGGCGCGCCAGATTGTAAAGGTCCCTGCTGATCTGCATACGTTCGAACGGACCCATCCGGCAAAAATCTACGAAGTCTTCCGATTTTGCGCGCGGCAGAAAGATGGTCCGATAGCGTTGCAGCTGCTTGGCCGAGAGACTCAGGCGGCCATCGTCCTGACAATCTTTCAGCAGCCGGTCTTCGACAAAATCCTCTGTGTTGACCTGAATGAAATAACAAGCGATGCCGGCACGCGCCAGTTTTCCGCGAGCTGCGGCGTAGTCGGTTTCACTCGACGAATCAACACCGTCAGTCAACGCCACGACGGCGCGTCGACCTTGCACCTCTTCGCGCGGCGCCTCGCTAAACACCTCCAGGGCAATGCGATTCAGAGAATCGTAGAAGGGTGTTCCATTAGCAGAACCGAGCTCGCCGATAGATTTCGCCAGCACCTTGCGATCAGATGTAAGTCGAGTGAGCACTTCCACCGTCGCCTTGACGGCTTTGCCGTTCCCTTCCGCGTTGAAGGCAACGATAGCCACTCGGTCTCCCGGACGCAGACTGCTGATGAATGCACTAGCGGCCTGACGTATAAGCGCGATGTCATCGCGAGTGGAGCCGGAGGTGTCGAGCAGTAGCGCGATCTCAAACGGCGCCTCTGTCGTGGCGAAGTTTGAAATCGACTGTGGTTGGTTATCTTCGAATACGACGAAGTTCTCACGGCGCAATCCTGGCAAGGGGCGTCCGGCGCTGTTGCGAATGACTGCCGGCACAGTAACCAGTTGGGTTTCGACGCGGACCACGTCGCCTTCATCCACATCTTCCCCTTTGGTGTCTGGCAGGTCTTTTGAAGCCGGAGACTGATTTTGGCTTCCGGCCACTCTTCGGGGTCGTTGTTTGGTTTGTTCCTGCGAGCTGGCCGGCAGGCTGACGATGCAGACAGATACGACGAGCAGACCGGGGATTCCGTATCTCAGAAGACGGAAAATGCTACTGGAAATGCCTCTTTGCATGGCGCGCAGATTTTTGGGGAGAACGGTTGTGCCTAAACTACAACGGGATGCGGCAGGACTGCAAATCTGGCAAGCCGGGAGAAGTAAGAGCACGATCCACGAAATCACACGAAGTTCTCATGACCCACTGGGTCTCCACCGAGCATGAAAATGGATTGGAGAAGTCCGATGTCATCAGTTACCATCCGTTCGACGGTCAACCTTCATTTAGCCTCGGAACTGATGTGGTTGATCCGCTGACAATGAATCTGCTTTCCTCTGCAAATCGCTGAGGCCGGTTTTGTGTGCCCACGAGGCGCATTTATTTTCAGAGCAGCAACACAAACATGGCTCGTGTTTGTGTAGTTTCGTGTGATTTCGTGGATCGTACTTTAATTATCAAAACAAAAAATCTACACTGACCCCTCACCTGCTTCGCCTTGACAGTCCTGAGCTGGTTCTTTAGCATGGCGACTCGCGCGATCGTGCGCGAATGTTCTTTGGATGGAGACGTGCCAGGAAAGGTCTGTAAGGCCGGGCGGTTCGTTTGTTTTTGGGAATAAATCGCGACTGCCCCGTCTTGAAAAGTGGCAGACTGACAAGTATCTTGCCAATGGCGGTTTGAACGTCTGTCAGATTAGGCACGTACGTCAATGGTAGACGGCTTCCCTTACAAGGAAGAGGTTGGGGGTTCGAATCCCTCCGTGCCTACCATTTTCACGATCTCAGATCTAAGATCTCAGATCTCAATTTGGCCTCGATTTGAGATCTTGAAATCTCAAATGCTCTTTGAAGGGTTTTACGCGGAGTCGTAGTTCAGTTGGTTAGAACGCCGGCCTGTCACGTCGGAGGTCGCGGGTTCGAGTCCCGTCGGCTCCGCCACTTACATGAAAGCGGTTGCCTTCCATAGTTTCGGAAGACAACCGCATTTTTGTTTTTAGTATCCTCTGACACTGAAGAAGAATCCGACCCTGCCCGTGTCGGATTTACTTGAATCCACCTTCAAGACTGGCGCCCGCAATCTTCACTTCGGCGGGATGCGGCGCTCCCTCCCAACCACGTGTGATTTCAATCAGCAGGGCGGCAATTCTCGGCTCAAACGGGCTTTTGAGATAGCCAACAAGTCCCACGTAAAGCGGTAGGGTGTAGGGTTCGTCATTGGTCTGCTCGAAGACTGTTTTGCTCCCGTATCTTTTTGAATTGATATGCAATGTTGTCCGGCCAACCGTGCCGTATGGGCGTTCGTCATCGGTGAGCCCCGGCTTCTCTCTGGTTCGAAGTTTCGCCGTCAGCAAGTCTCCCCGGTGGCTGATCGGGAAAGACATTCGCCGGAAAGTTCTCTGCTGCACGATTCCGTGTTCTCTCAGTTTGTCCGAGAACAATTGCCGGTTCGCACTCCATAGTGTCGCAATCGTGTAGGGCGTTCCAGTCTTCCTGGCCTCATCCAGCCCGTGTTCGGTTTTATAATCGAACGACCAAACAACCTTATCTGTTTTCAGGTCGATAATAAAAAGCTTGGCGAAGTACTGATACGACTCAGCTGCATCGGGCTCGAAATAGTAGGCAAACTTGCCATCCCTGGACCAGCCAATTGGATAGAAGCTGAGGAAATAGAAGTCGTAAGTCGGATTCCCAATCTGCCTGCGAAATTCGCGAAAGAACTTGCGAGTTCCTTCAAGATTGAACTCCGCAGGTTGCCGATAAGGTCCATTTCGATCAGGCTGCGCATGAATCGATGGCCCACACAGCCCCAGCACAAGAAGCAGAAGGCCAGACGACAATCCTCGCCTCAAATTCACGTTTTTGCTCCCTGAGATTTTTTGAATGCTAAACTCGACATGCAGTAAATACAGGAACCAGCGAGGAGTATACTCAAGGCGTGTACTTTTGCCTTCTGGTAAACTCTGAAACAGCCAAATTTTATGACAATCTTCGAGATTGGTTAAGGTGCTCTGGGGCGGCAATCTTCCAGGATTCAAACGCCGATGATCTCAGTCGCCGAAGCCATTCGCATCGTTAAAGGGCAGACCCACAAGCTGCCCGTCGAGCACGTAAAGTTGGGTGACTCTCTGGGTCGCTTTTTGTCCCAGGAGGTCATGGCAGATTCAGATTTACCACCCTTCGATCGAGCGCAGATGGATGGCTACGCGGTTCGGGCTGAAGACACAGCGGTCGCGCCTTCACGATTACGGGTGGTTGGTGAATCAGCCGCCGGTCGTGGTTGGCATAACGAAATGGGTTCGGGCGAGGCGGTGCGAATCATGACCGGTGCGCCAGTGCCCCAGGGCGCTGACAGCGTGCAACAGGTCGAGTTAACGCGCGAGATTGACGGTGGCGAAGCAGTTGAGATCTTGAAGGCGGTTGATGCCGGACGATCAATCGTGACGCAGGGCAGCGAGATCCGGGCCGGTGAGAAGGTTCTCCAAGGTGGTGAACAGATCAACGCCGCGATGATCGCGATGCTGGCGTCGTTTGGTTGCGCGGAAGTTAAGGTGGGGAAACGACCTCGCATAGCAGTCCTCGCAACCGGCAGCGAACTCGTTACGGTAGACAAACGGCCGGCCCAGGATCAAATACGCGACTCGAATAACTACTCAATCGGAGCCTACGCCCATCTCGCGGGAGGAATCGTTGAACGACTTCCTCTTGCCGGTGACGATACTGACTTACTCAAGCAACAGATTGCGAAGGCGGCAGTGATCTCTGACGTAGTAGTCACCTCCGGCGGCGTGTCAATGGGAGTTTATGACTTCACCAAAACCGCCTTGAAAGCGCTTGGCGCGGAGATTTTCTTTGAGCGGGTTGCGCTGCGGCCAGGCAAGCCTACAGTTTTCGGGCGAATGCCAAACGGTACTTTGGTGTTTGGTCTTCCCGGAAATCCAGTTTCGGTTTCAGTCACTTTCAATCTGTTCGCGCGCGCAGCATTGTTGGCGATGCAGGGGGCCAGGGAGTCGGCGTTGGAAGAACAGTGGGCGGTTCTCGAGCGAAGCGTCAAAGGTTCGGTTGATCGGGAAAGTTATCTTCCTGGGCGTTTGAGAACGAATGAAGAAGGGGTCCTGTTAGCAGAGCCACTCAAGTGGGGAGGCTCGTCTGACTTCGTTGCATTCGCGAACGCCACCGCGCTGATCGTCGTGCCGGCAGGGGTGAAACTGGTCGAGATTGGCAAAACGGTGAGAATTCTCAAATTGCCGCAATGACAAGAACAACTAAAGGCACGATCCACGCGCATCACACTAACCAACACGAAAACACGGCAGGGTTCGTGTAGTTTTGTGTGACTTCGTGGATCGTACCCTGACTCTCGAGCCTCAAACTAACCCATCACTCAGGCTCAAATCAGCCTTCGTCACTTCACGTGAGTCACACTGCCGTCCCTGGTCGCTTGGATTCCAATTATTTTCAACATCGCTTCCAGCTTCCTGAAGAACCCAATACGGTTCAGAAACGGATTCAGCCAGCCATTGGTAATGCAGTAGTGCATGTTGAAGGGCTCGGTATGGTGTAGCTGGTGATGGCGCGGTTCAAGCACCAGTCGAGCTCGTTGTAACCATCTCACTCCATCAACCGGCCTCTCCTGATGCGCCCACTTATGAAACAAGTTAGTCGCGACTGTGGCCGCCACCATTAACGCCGTGCAGAGAGTGACAAAGGCCAGAAAGGGATGATCGCTAATCCACAACAGGTACAAACAAAGTGACAGCACCGGAACCGCAAGAATGCAGACGTTTCCAACAATCGATACCAGGTTGTGGGTGGTGATATCCCGGGGGTAGATATGGTGCTGGCGAAACGGCCTGATCAGAGCCTGGCCCAGGATTGGAGTGTCCTCCGAGAAGTAGGTGTCAGCTACCCAGTGAACCAGCCCGCCGATGAAGTCGCCTAACACAAGTGCGATGGGAATGGCCAGTAGTCCCAGCCAGAGCAATTCGAGTTCGTAAAGTCGATCCAAAGGAAAATAGAAGTTAGGAACAAACAGGATCGGGAACAGAAGGGTAGTCGTATGTTCCAGGAAAGTATGAAACGCTGTGGTGGGTTCTGCGACTCCGCTGTAACCAGGAGGCGGCATTACAACCTGGTCCTGGTCAGAAGCTGCGTCGCGCGCCTCGATTTGATCGCCCAGGCGGTGTGTCGTTGAGCCAATTTCCTGGCTTTCCAAATCGGCAGGATCCTGTAGAAGTGCTGACATTCTCTCAGACTCAAATTGAGATTAGACGCCGCTTGCAATAGCCTTCGAGCGAAATTGCAGCGATTCGTCCGGTTACGGTTTTCAAGCCGGCAAATCCCGGCAAACTCTCCATGCGTTGGCCCACATTCTTTTCAAAGACCGAAACGCCGCTGGTGCCTTTGAAGAGAGTTGCAATGACGTAGTCAGTATCCTTCTGCGGCTTTGGGCCCTGGCCGACTGGAGTCCAGAACTTATCGACGATGAACCTTGAGAACTTACGCGTGAAATCAGAACTCTGCAAACGCAGGCGCGCCACCTGCCAGTAGAAGGTGGAGTGAATTGCCTCTTCGTGAGCAATCGCCCGCAGTAAGTCTTCGAGGATCGGATGACCGGCGAGTTTCCACAAGCGGCGATAACCCTGAAGCGTAGTCATCTCGTTGATCGCGCCCCAAACCATATGCACTCCCGAGAAGTGTTTGCCGAATACGCGGGCAATCCAGGAACTGATTTGGGTCTCAAAAGTGTAGCTTCGCGGGATTGCCGCCCGGGCTTCATTCCACCAGTTCTCGCTTGTCCTTATGCCCGCAGCATTCATGAACCGGTTAATCAGTTTAGCGTGTTCATATTCCTCAACACTCCAACGGTCCATAAACTTGCGGAAGAATGGATTTCGCCCGGTCGGAGTGCGCAATAGCTCCTGATAATAAACTTCGGTGTAACTCTCAACGTCGCGCATGTAGTAAAGCACTGGAACAAACGTCGGGTTAAGGTGATAGTGGCTGATCTCGTCCCACCGAAGACCGTTGATAAACTCTTTACTCAGGGCGCGCGGTTGCCGCTCATACCACTCGAGGACTTCTTTGTCCGTTTCAAACATGGAGGACCTCCCCGAGGCTGCATCTCACAATAAAATATTTTTGTGTCTTACTTTACGAGGATTGCCCTGGGACTGGATTTTCCGGCTGAGATTATTCTGTTATGCTGGGTAAAAGGCAATAGTGATTTTGAAATAACGGTCGTGACGCGAGAAATCTGCCCCCGGATTCGCGCAAAACCGGTCCAGAACCTCAGAGCTAAGCGCATGCGCTAAAATCACCCCTGTTTTCCTGATGAACGAACTGTCACATCTTGATACCGACGGCCGCGTGCGAATGGTTGATACCAGCGCCAAGGCGATCACTTCAAGACGCGCCGTTGCTTCAGCACAGGTGCGCATGTCGGCCGACACTCTTGCCTCTCTGAAAGAGCGTCGCACGCCCAAAGGCGATCCGCTTGAGGCAGCCCGCCTCGCCGGCATAATGGCGGCTAAAAAGACCGCCGACTTGATCCCCCTTTGTCACCCCATTCCGCTGACCCATATTGAGGTGCGTGCGTCATTTACTGACGGCGGCGTCCATCTTGAGTCAGAAGTTCTCACTAACGCGCAGACGGGAGTCGAGATGGAAGCGTTGACGGCCGTGTCGCTCGCCGCTCTAACCATCTATGACATGTGTAAAGCCCTCGACAAGGGAATTACGATTACCGACGTGCGGCTGGAAAGCAAAACAGGCGGAAAATCAGGCGATTATCAGAGAGAACCATAGGGTTCACCAGCAAAATGGAACATGGACAATTTGTTTGACGTTTACGTTCAACAGGAGCGGGGTTTCCCTCGGAGCAGTAGTCAAAAACGAACGCAGAAGATCGAACCGCAGGAGATTGAAAGATGAGATTTAGAGTTTCACAGGATGCGCGCCCACAGGCAATGACATTGCTGGCAGCCGCAGCTATTTCGATTGTCCTCTGGTTCATTCCCTTCGCCGAGGTTCTGACTTATCCTTTCCGAATTTTTGTTACCTTCATTCATGAAGGTGGACACGCCATTGCGGCATTGCTGACCGGAAACTCAGTTGAGAGTTTGAGCGTCGCGATGAACGCGAGTGGGGAGACTTACACGACCAAGGGTGGCTTGATATCGCAAACTTTCGTGGCGAGTGCCGGTTACCTTGGTTCTATGGCCTATGGGGCGTTGTTGCTGGTCTTGATTCGACGGGCGATTGCGGCACGAATAGTCTTGCTCGGGTCGGCAGGTTTGATCTTCGCGTTAACCTTAATCTTCGGGCTCTTCAAACCCCTGATCTCGTTGGGTGCGCTGTCCGGTATTCCGTTTACCCTTCTCGCCGGCGGTCTTCTCTCAATCGGGCTGGTTGCGGTGGCAAGGTTCGCGAGCGCGAAAGTGGCCATGTTCTTCGTAAGTTTCCTGGCGGTTCAGTGCATTCTCAACGCACTGCTGGATCTAAAAACAGTCTTCTTTCTCTCGTCACCATTTGCGCCCGGCGTTCCTACAGACGCGATGAACATGGCAAACGCTACCGGGATCCCAGCGTTCTTCTGGGTAATCCTATGGATTTTGGTTGCGTTCGTAATCCTCGCCTTGTCGCTGCGAATTTACGTTGTCACCAGGGATGCAAGAGTCCAGCCAGATCTTCCGTTCGAAGAAGTCTCCTAAGTACGTCGGCTGATTCAAATAAACGGAGATACGACCAACGAAAAAACACGAATTGACACTAATCATTTCGTGCCAGTTCGTGTAATTTCTGGGATCGTATTCTGGAACCAGCCTCGCCCCAGAATCTTGCAGTGATCACTTAGAATTTCAGTTTGTAGCGGGCGGTCACGCTGCGACCCGGTCCATCAATGCCCCACCCGGGATTTCGGTGACTCTTATCGAGGATGTTTTCGAAGTCGATTGAGATCTCCTGATTCTCGGCAAACTGGAAACCCCCACGCACGTTTAGTAAACCGTAACCGGGGATGGCGGTAAACATTGGCACGGCCGTGTCGTTATTGACCACGAGCACGCCGTTAACGATGGCGCCAATCGGCAGCAGCCGGTTTTGCACTTGGGCAAGCGTCTCACCAGTGGGGATCAGGATGCCGCCGGCAGACCCGCAGCCAGTGGCTCCCGGCGTTGTCAGGCCGCGCACGCAAGCGCCACGGCGAAAGAAGTTTTGAATATTGGTGCGCGAGCGTGCGCCGCCAGTGCGCCGGTCAGAGAGATCCAGTGTTGAGAGCCTGTCTTGACGGCCGGCCAGCATGGAGTACCCCTCTATCCAGTAGCGGCTGCCTACGGGCCGATACAAAAGCCGCAAGAACCCAAGTTGTGGCGGAAGTCCTCCACCGCCCAGATTCGGCACCTCACCTGTTACCCGATCTGCCGCGTGAATGTAGGTATAGTTACCGCCGAAGGTCAACGAGTCCGTGAACTGATAGTCGACTTCGTATTCCAGGCCTTTCATCCTGGCACTACTGAAGTTTGCCTGAACCAGCACAGGCGATGTCGACAGAGAAACGAAAACCGCTCCGTTCGCATTCTGACTAATGATTGGCTGACTCCCGAGAAGGAGACCGACTGCTCCTGGTGGCAGAATCAAAGTTTGTCTGACGATCGTGTTTTTGTAGTCGATGATGAAGCCACCGATTTCCGTGTCAAAGCGTCCCCTTCGAAAACGAAGACTGAAGTCATAGTTGTTGCTGGTTTCGGAACTGAGCGGGGAAACGTCGACACCTGTTGACACGGCATTCGCGTCGGCGGTGCTGCCGATCGTCGCGCCCAGGCCCAGAACATCAGTCGTTGAGACCTGAAAGCCCACGCCTACAAGGCCCGTGGAACCGAGTGCGGTAATGTTTGGCGCGCGGAAACCACGACTGTAGTTAAAAGCCAAATTGAGCCCATCGGTTACTGTAACGACGGCTCCGATCCGACCGGAAAAGTCGGCCACGCGTAATGAGTCGTCCGGAAAGAGGGATTGACCATTAACCAAAGGGCTATTTGACGCCCGTGAGCGATACGAGCCCACGTTGTAACGCACGGCGCCGCTAAGCCGGAGCCGATCCTGAATTGCTTCGAATGCATCCTGCAAGTAGAGACCAGCAAGTATGTAGCGAGCGCCATTAGGAACGCGCGGACGGGCAAGGCTGACGGTACCAGTTGCCGGGTTGTTCGCGTTCGGCTGAAATGTGTAGGAGGGCGCGTCTACGTGGTCACGATAAACATCTCCGCCAATGAGGAAGCTGTTTCGTTTCCCGACTTGCTTGTCGAGATAGAAGCTAATACCCACGCTGCTGGTGCGCTCTTTGTCGTGTGTGATAGCACCAATCGGATTGCCCTGTCCTCCCTGATTGACACGCTCCTCTCGCTGACTGTTGTAGGAGACAGTCGCAGATATGTTATCGAAAACCCCCACACCCTGCTTGAAGTATCGTAGATAACCAAAGTCAAGCATCAGGTTTCGGAGATCTGCAATCAAGTTGCCGTCGCCGCCCAGCGTCTGATCGTAACGCTTGCCGCCATCCTGCTGGCTGCGTTGATAGCGAAAGGCGACCTGTTGATCTGGAGTCGGCGCAAATGTCAGGTGGAGAGTGCCGCCGTACTGCGTGAAAGCGGTATCTGTCAAACGGCTGCCGAAGACATGAGAGGGCAGACCCAGGAAGCGTGTTGCGGCCGCATGGCTGTCGATTCCCTTGCCCGCCCGAAGTGTATTGACGCGGCGACCGACGCCGTTAAAAAGCATTCCGAATCGCTTCGTGCCGTAGGTAACCAGTGCGTTACTACCATATGAGAGGTCGGAGCTGGTGAAAAAGGTGTTGATTTCACCGTGGATCGTTGGTGATGAGAAACCAAACTCAGGCTGGCGGGAGATGAGCTGCACGGTTCCACCAAGCGAATCAGAGCCGTATTGGGCCGTGTTCGGGCCACGCAGCAACTCCGCGGAACGGAGACTTGTGGGCTCGTTGAGATTAAAGAAGGTGTTTATGCCGCCTCGTTGAGTTGAATTCGTATATCGAACTCCGTCAACGTAAACGCCCACTTCGGTCAGCCCACGAACGAGAACAGCTCCGATAGTTGGGCTGGTTCGTTGTAACGACACTCCAACTTCTTCGTCGGCAATCTGCGCCAGCACTGACGTGGTGCGCTGGATCAATGCAGTTTCAGGGATAACGTTGACCTGCTGGGCCACTTTCTCAAGTTCTTGAGCCTGTCCCGTTTCTGCAGTGACAGTAACCTCGTCTCTAACGCCGGCAATTTCAAGTATCGCGTTTACTTCGAACGTCGATCCTTCCCTCACTTGTGCGGCCGACCGGTGCGCTCCAAAACCACTCTGCGATATCCGGACCTCGTACGTGCCCGGGGCTACATTTTCAAATGTGAACTTGCCTTCGCCGTTAGTCCGGGTAGTTTGCAGTACCGCTTGCTGCGGATGAACAAGCGAAACCTCCGCGCCGATGACGTTTGCTCCTCTCTGGTCTGCGACGGCTCCCACGATCCTGCCTCGGGAATTGTGTTGAGCGTTCATCGTTATTGGCGTTGCCAGCAAAAAGGCAGACAGCCATAAGAAGGAGAGCCAGCTTGCGACCTTCGTGGTGGTTAGATTTCTTTGCGTCATGTCATGCTTCCCAAGTGTCAGCCCGAGATTGCAACTGTCACCTGACTAGGTTGAGAAATACTTGAGGCTTTGAGAAATCGCTTTTGACGGCAATGGTTTAGATGCTTGCCGCGGATTGGGAGCCTACGCGAAAGCGGGAACTACTACTAGCTTTCGTAGATATGTCGAACCCGTTTCTCTGGTGATTTGCAGGATTAGTCGAGCAGATAGACGGCGTGTTCCATCATCCAGTGGACGGAGGCCAGCACGTGAGGTTCGTTCGCGGAGAGGGCCGCAATCAGCACCGTAAGGGCCACCGGTATCCAGGTGGGGATCCTTAGTATTCGCCGAGGCCCGCCGTCGCGTTTGTTGGCGAGCTGCATCAATCGACGTACGCGAGCTTTTACTCCACCCAACGCATTCGGTTCAATAAAAAATGCTCCGGCTGGCATCGCGGGTTTGATCCCTGGAGGAACGAGGCGAGCAATTTTCACCAGGGCCGATGCGAGATCTAAAGCCACCTGGCTGCCCTTGCCGGCGGCATACTCGTCTGCAGCTGCTTCCGAGGCGTCCACCCAGGCGCGATCCAAAAGTCGACCGCTCGGTATCATTACAAGCACGTCGCGGCAGGCCCGAATTAACCCGCGCCTCAAGTTGTCGTTCGCCCAAATGTGCCCGGTCTCGTGCTCGACTGCCGCCGCCAATTCAGTTGGCGACAGTGAACTGAAAACCTGGCTGGCAATGAAAAGTCGCGGGCGTAAAACACCCACAATAGCAATTACGGGGAACTGGTGTTCCATTCGAAAGGTAGGCAACTTGAAATCCGGCAGCTCGATTGGTTCGGCATGTCGTAACCAGTCGGACCTAAGCCGCACAGTTGCTCGCCAGGCTGCAAGTCCGCGAAAAAGGGCCAGCGCGAGGCCAATCGCGGAGGCGGCGGCGAGGATTGCGAGTTTTAGGCTCACGTCCTCGTGATCCTGCCGAGGCTCGTGAGTCAGGTAGGCCGGAGCGAGTAACAATGTGACAGAAACAATCCCAGCAACTACTGGAAGTATGCGAAGCAGGAAAATGACACTGGCACAGGTGGCGGCGGAAAACCCAGTTGCGCGTTTCCCCACAACTCTCCACACCAACGACGCGATCATCGAAGCAATGCTGTTGAATGTCAGCAAAGCAGCTAGCACTATGGAGAGGCCAAGGAGAAAGAACATCATCTTTCCTCCTCCAGACTTCGTCGCTTCGCTTGAATGAGCCGATCCAGTTCATCCAACAAGTCTCGATCATTCTGGCTCACTGCATCGACAATACAGGCCAGCACCGGTTCAACGCCGTGTGCCCCCCGACCAAGCAGGCCGTCTATCAGATCTTCTCTGATTCCGAGCTCAAGCTCATCCTTGGAAACCGCGGCTGAATAGAGGAACGCCCGACCCTCTTTCCTCCGAGATAGCAGTCCCTTCTTATAGAGCCGGTCAAGCGTGGTCATTAGCGTTGTGTAGGCAACCCGCTCCTCGAAGGAAACGAAAACGTCGCGGACGCTAATCTCGCCCAGGCGCCACGTCTCTTCTAAAACCTGGCGCTCAAGCCGGCCCAGGGCCATTGAGGCGACCTCGCTGGGGCGCTTGAATCCACGCAGGAGAAATTTAGGAGTTTTCATTTGATCGAATTGTTAAGCAGCCCAGCTTCTTTTGTCAATCGAGTCACGATCGAAGAGTCCAGGAGCGCGAGGCAAGGGGGGGTCAGTAGCCACATGGGGTGCAAGATTGGGTGATGCATGAGTCAGTTAGTGAGGTTCGTACTGGTTCAGTTTCGTTTTGAATTCTCTTATTCAAACCGTGGCTTCAGCCCGGTGGAAAGGCGTGACTCATATACCCCAGGAACCCTTCAACGGTTTCCCCACTTATCGCGAGGAAAACCGTTAAAACGGTTCGATACATTCGGATCTTGTTTGACACCGGGCTGAAGCCACGGTGTGAATAAGAGAACCAATCCAGATTGCACCAGTATTTGATTCCAGTACATTTCGCCCCCGAAGGGAATCGGAGTATCATTCAAGTTTTGCGATACCCGCCAAAGTTCTGTCTGCGGGGTCGAACAACGATTCAGCCATGCCTGAGGAAGCCATAGAAGTTAAAGGAGCCCGGGTTAATAACCTCAAGAACGTCTCCTTCTCCATCCCGATCAATCAGATGACTGTGGTGACGGGAGTCAGCGGCTCCGGAAAGTCGTCGCTGGCGTTCGATACGATCTACGCAGAAGGTCAACGTAGATACGTTGAGTCGTTGTCGGCCTATGCCAGGCAGTTTCTTGAGCGAATGGACAAGCCAGACGTGGATGAAGTGCGCGGAATCGCGCCGGCCATTGCCATTCGCCAAAAGAACTCCACTCGAAACCCGCGCTCTACCGTCGGAACCCAAACCGAAGTTTACGATTATCTTCGGCTGCTCTATGCACGCGTGGGCACCACCTTCTGCCGTGTTTGCGGCCGCGAAGTGTATCGTGATTCGCCGGAATCCGTTGCCGAAGAAGTTTTGAAGACACTGCCGGAAGGCACTCGCTTCTACGTGCTGTTTCCGGCCGGCGCCGGACTGGCCGCGATGCCAACGAATGGGGATGCGGAGACCCGGAAACGGGAAAATTCGGGGAAGTTGAGAGATAAGTCAGCGTCGCCGCGTCGCCGCGTCCCCCCGTCGCCGCGTCATGCTGTTACCGCCCACGTCATGAGCCTGATGCAACGCGGATTCACGCGGCTCTTTGCGCATGGTCAAACAATCGAATTGGAGTCACCTGACGATTACACCCTTCCGGATTTCGAAGCGGTCTACGTGATGGTCGATCGATTGGCAGCCCGACCAGATGTGCGGCAACGCCTGGTTGACTCACTGGAGATCTGTTTTCAAGAGGGACACGGTACGGCTGTGATTGAGACGGCCGATTCGGAGACGAAACGTTTTCGTTTTTCAGACCGGTTCGAGTGCAAGTATGACGGCACCGTTTATGCGCAACCAGAGCCGCGACTCTTCAGTTTCAATAATCCTTATGGTGCGTGTCCTACCTGTCAGGGATTTGGAAACACCATTGGACTGGATCTCGACCTGGTCATCCCTAATCCCGGACTGGCTCTTAACGAGGGCGCCATCGAACCGTGGACCAAACCGCAGCATGAGTGGGCCCAGGATGAGCTGCGGCAGTTTTGCAAGTCCGAGAAGATCTCAATGACTGCCCCTTTTACTCAACTCACGAGAACTGAGCAGAAGGCAATTGTTGAAGGGAAAAAAGAATGGGGCGGAGTGCGAGGCTTTTTTGACTGGCTCGAAACCAAGAAATATAAGCTCCACGTACGAGTTTTTCTGTCCAAGTATCGCGGTTACACCTTATGCCCGGACTGTGGTGGCGACCGTCTGCGCCAGGAAGCGCGTGATGTGAAAGTTGGAGGACGCACTCTGCCCGAGGTGTGTTCGCTCTCCATCAGAGATGCGGCTGTGTTTTTCGATTCGTTGCAACTCGAATCGGAACAAACAGCGATAGCCGACAGGATCCTATTTGAGATTCGACGCAGGTTACGTTTTCTGGTCGACGTCGGTCTCGACTACCTCACCCTGGACCGTCTGGCGTCTACGCTTTCCGGTGGCGAGGCACAAAGAATTCAATTGGCGACCAACCTTGGCTCGTCACTCGTAGGTGCGCTCTACGTTCTCGATGAGCCTTCAATCGGCCTGCATCCGCGCGATAACGAGCGACTGATCAGTCTGTTGCACAACCTGCGCGACCTGGGAAACACGGTCCTGGTCGTGGAGCATGATGCTGATATGATGCGGGCTGCCGATCACATTCTCGATATTGGGCCGTCGGCCGGGGAGTTGGGCGGTCGGGTAATTTACGAAGGCGATTTTCCCGGACTGCTCGTCAGCGATTCTTCTCTAACGGCTCGTTACTTACGCGGCGAAACTGAGATCAAGGAGCCAAAGCAAAGGCGCTTGTTTGAAAAACGGCGACTGAGTCTGCGTGGCGCCAGCGAGCACAACCTGAAGAACATCGATGTTGAAATTCCGCTGGATATGCTGGTTTGTGTCACCGGCGTGAGCGGCTCAGGAAAATCCACGCTGATTCACGATTGCGTCTACGCGGGGTTAAAGAAACAGAAGGGTGATTGGCAGGGTCATGTCGGTGCCTTTCAAAAGCTGGAAGGCGGACAGCTGATTGATGACGTAATACTGGTTGATCAGTCACCGATCGGACGAACGCCGCGATCGAATCCGGTAACCTACATCAAGATTTACGACGCCATCCGTGAAGTGCTCGCCTCAACGCGCGAGGCCCAGGGACGAGGGCTCGATCCGTCGCACTTTTCATTCAACTTACCCGGCGGACGTTGCGAGGTTTGTCAGGGCGACGGAACGGTAACAGTGGAAATGCAGTTTCTGGCAGATGTGGAATTGGTCTGCGAGGAATGTAAAGGCACTCGTTTCAAACAACAGATTCTGGATATCCGATACCGCGGCAAGAATGTCCACGAGGTTTTGAATCTTACAGTACGTGAAGCCATTGCCTTCTTTCGTGAGGTTCCAAAGATCACGAATCGCCTACGGGTCCTCGACGATGTGGGACTGGGATACCTGCGCCTGGGCCAGTCTGCAACGACCCTTTCCGGCGGCGAGGCGCAGCGGATTAAGCTCGCGGCACATCTCACCAAAAGGACCGGGGCCAAGACGCTTTACATCTTCGACGAACCCACTACCGGTTTACACTTCGACGACATCAATAAGCTACTGGCCGCGTTCCACGCACTGATCGTGGCGGGAGGTTCGTTGCTGGTGATTGAGCACAATCTGGACGTGATTAAGACGGCCGATTATCTGATCGATCTGGGTCCGGAGGGCGGAGCTGCTGGAGGCTACGTGGTGGGCACCGGAACTCCTGAAGAGATAATGAAACTATCCGATTCTCATACAGGGAAATTCCTCAAAAGATATCTTTCAAGATCGAACGGGCGTCCAGTTTAAGGAACGCGGATGGGCAAATTCCGGCTTGGAATCAAGCGACGCTTTCTTTTCGTCTCAGTTCTATTTCTGTTTCCTGCTGGTTCTTCTCGCAATCGAGATCGTAACCAGACTGACCCTGCCTCACCTGTCCAGCCTTGATCTGTTTGTTGGCACCACTCAACAAAGGGCGCAGGTGGCCAACCCACAGCAAGCCGGCATCTTTGAAGGTGATCCGCTCTTGCTGCGGCGATTGAAACCCAATCTCGATCACTTCGTCTGGGACTTCACAGTCGTTTCAACTAACGCTCAGAGCTTTCGGAGCGACTACCCGATCAGAGCTAAGACAGCAAAAACCATTCGCATCGTTTGCGTTGGAGATTCGGTGACATTTGGTTATCGAGTGCCTCCGGTCTGGCCCGAGCGTCCCAAAGACTACGATCCGTCGTGGCAACCCTTTCCCATGCTGCTGGAAAAAGTTTTGCGCTCGGCAAATCCGACTAGTCAGATCGAAGTGATCACAATGGCGGTTCCGGGCTACACGAGTCATCAGGGCCTGGCCTGGCTACGACGTGACATCGATTGGTTGCAACCGGATTTGCTGGTGGTGAGTTTCGGCTGGAACGATGTCAGTTTTAGCGAGGCTCCGGATCGTGAAAGCATCCGAACAGACTGGCATCTCTTTGCAACACGCTGGGCGATCGATCACAGCCAGGCATTTGCGCATGCGACGAATTGGCTTCGTTCCGGTAAGCAGTTTCCAAAAGGAGTTCCGACGCTGGTACCCCGGGTCTCCGAAAATGAATACATCGTGAACATGAATGAAATAACCAAACTGGCTCGCGAGCGATCTGCCGGGGTTGTGGTTATCGGCGCGCCTTATCGTGATGGGGTAACGAATCCTCCTGAAGCTGAGTTGATGAACCGGTATCGCTCCACTCTAAGTCAGGCGATGCAGCAGCATGGCGTGCCCTTCCTGGAGATACGCGAACTCACTGAAGATGCACATCCTTCGAATCAGGGCTGGTTCGGTGAGCTAATTCATCCAAATCACATGGGTCATCGGTTGATGGCTGCTGAGCTTCTCAAGCTGCTGGATGGCAATCGAATACTAAAGGGGATAACGGTTCCGACGTTAACGCCTTAGTTCACGGATTGACACCATAGTTCTCCCTGACTGAATTAGAACGAAATACGATCCACTAACACACACGAAATGACACCAAGCATGTTCGTGTTGATTCGTGTTTCTTCTTAGAAACTTGTTCACGAGATAGCGTACGGAACTAGTTGAAAGCCAAGCGACTTAGCTTGACG